>ENA-OPDD01000191-OPDD01000191.1-human-gut-metagenome-genome-assembly--contig:-NODE-191-length-44082-cov-6.678243_pt1 | contig 44082 bp, 48 predicted proteins | sample MGYA00241574_ERZ501499 | MGnify/ENA primary metagenome ERZ501499 (study PRJEB25962, sample SAMEA2042576) | human gut metagenome | biome: human gut; feature: human-associated habitat; material: faeces...
TTCATCATCTTCAACCACGAGTATACCTGGCATAGCATCTGCACCTCTCTTTATTTATTCATCTTACAATGCTTCAATGCCTCCACAATTGCACTCTCTTTCAATCGTGACATTAATGTAATCATCCGGCTTTTGTTTCAGTTGGGACAAAAGAACAACCGTCTCATTTTGTGTATCATTGTCCAAACTTAATGCAAACTCTTTTTCTATAATCGGCAACTTAAATTCTATGGATTTCAGCCACTGACCATTCTCTTTGCGTTCTTCATAAATCTGCACATTATCCACTAACTGCGACAGGAACTCTCGTTTCTCTGCTTCGTTCATTTAAGCATACAATTTATCAAAGAACACGAGTGCCTTGTAAATGTTATCCCCTGTAATCTTATCTGCCAGCAGAGAGCGTTTCTTAGCCTTTGCAGATACCAGCAATTCCTCTGCTTCATCTATTTTATCATAAGTCTTGTACAAATGGTTCTCTAAATCTGTTTTTCTTCGTTGATAATGCTTATCCTCATAATCAAGAGAATCCATATCTGATAAAATAGTATCTTTATTATGATATAGCTTTCTTAATTGTATTTTATAATTTTCTATTTCCTGATCTAATGTACTAGTATCTACTTCCATATTTATTTTGTTGCAGATTAAATCCGAAAATTTAGGATTGCTAACCAGTTTACTAATCACCTCTGCAACAGAAACATCCAGCATTTCTTCATGCACCTGTTTTTTGTAATCACACTTATGACCTCTAGTCATATTTCTGTGTTTGTAGCCATACATTCACGCACCGCAGACAGGACATTTCAAAATTCCTGATAATAGATGAATCTTTTCTCTCTCATACTCACCGGCAATTTCATATTCATTATAGTCGCAGAACGCTTTCCTTTTTGTTTTCTGTGCATCCAGAGAATAGCCATCTATCTGCATGGTTGTCGAGACACGGGTGTATAAATATACTTTGATTTTCTCTTTCTTCAATTTACATATCACCTCCAGGAAGTGCCGAAACTGCCGACAGATTGATACTGGCTAATGTATCCATCTGCATGATTGCCAAATTTCTAAGCAATATAAGTCTTTCTGATTGAGGTTTCCCCTGCTCAATTAAAATAGCATTATAACTTTCCATATTTGCCAACACCAACAACTGATTTAAATTTGCATCATCACGCACATTCCCCTTTTTACTCGGATTATTATTTTTCCATTGCTTTGCAGTCTGACCAAATAACGCAACATTTAAAAGATCTGCTTCACTGGCATATGTATAAGCAATCTGTTCTGGTGTTAGCTCTGGTGGAATCAAATTTTCCTTCACCGCATCCGTGTGAATACGGTAGTTCACCTTTGATAAAGCCCTGTTCAAGTTCCAGTCCAATGAAAATCGACTATTTTCATCTTGTTTTAACCTGCGGTAATCTTTCATAATATACAGTTGAAATTCCGGAGAAATCCATGTAGCAAATGCCATTGCAATATCGCTATGTGCATAAGTTCCTCCACCATATCTGCCTGCTTTTGACACTATTCCAATAGCATTGGTCTGTTCAATCCATTTGGTTGGCGTCATAACAAACCTGTTTAATCCTGCCTCCCTTCTAACCGCCTCGAATTGCACACGGTTAAAATCTGGATTATGAAGCTCTTCCCAAACAGCCAAAAACTCAACTGTATTTCTGTTTCGCATCCAGTTCTGAATGACAAATCTGGGATCATTATCATTTCTATATTTTGCAATATCTGTCAACGAAATATATTCATTTTCAAAATCTTTCGTGTAAATCCCAATATCAATTCCTTTTGCGTGAATAATTTCCCTAACTATTTTATTTGCCATCTCTATTCCTCCACCATGTTCTCCATCTGTTCCAACTTCTGCAAGGCTTTCATATACGCCATCAATCTTTTATACTGCGCATCTCCAAGGCTGTGAATCTGCTTTAATATCTTAATATCCGACCTGGTAACTTCATAATCCATATCTGCATCTTTATATTCCGGATCAATTCCTTTTCCAGTCAAAAGCTGTTCGGGAGTAATCTCCAATGCATCACATATAGACAACAGACAGTCCGCTTTGGGATTCGTCTTTTTCTTCTTCCAGTCACTGATGTTACTCGTTGCAATCCCGGTTCTTCTTGAGAGTTCCAACTGCGTTATGTTCTTCTGCTCCATCACATAAAAAATTCTTTCACTTATAATCATGATTTTTCCTCCATCAACATTCTGTATATATCCGTATTTATAAATTTGTACATCCGTCTATACGGTTATAGTATCATGCTGCAACTTTTCTTTCAATAGAGATTTTTGTATTTCTGAACTTTGTTATATTCTTCTCTTTATATAGCTCCGTGTACAACTGTCTTATTCTTTCCCTATGAAGATAAAAATCCGGATCCGGCAAATTATCCAAATCCATTGCTTCCACATACTTTGCTACCATTTCTCCAATAAAATTTGCTAAATTGCTCCATACATCTCTTTCTTTTAAAACCACTTTATTCTTAACCATAATTTAAATCCTTTCTGACATTGTCATGAAATCCATCATATCCCATCCATAGTGATGTTTCTTTACCTCCAGATAGGATAAGATAAACTTGATCCTTTCTTTTCTCTTTTTACAAATTGGCAAGCAGTGCTCCGGTATATACCCGGCGCATTTTTGCTTGTTGGGGGGAATGCCCCAATCCCCTTGAACTGCTGATAAGCTGCAGAGCCACGCTGACGCTTTACCATAAAATCACTTTTTCTTTTTTGAATCTTCCTCATAAAGATACATTACTGCCTCAAGTGTTTTTTTCAGAAACTTTGTTTGTTCATTATGCATCTCTTTTATTTCTGCAATATCCTCTTCGTACAATTTTCCGGTTTCATTTGCTTTCCTTGCATACTGATTGAGATTATTACTAATCCTTGAATGCAAGGATATTACCTGATTCAAATCCGGCCACTCAGGAATAATCACATATCCATTCAATGCCATCTTTCTGATATATGCACTCATGTTTTGAACTCCTGCCTCTTGCATACGGTTATGAAGTTTATCCACCTCTTCCGGTTTGAATTTTACATAAATTCCTTTTGAATACTCTTTCACTTTTCTTTTCCTCCATTTCTTTTCAAATTTGTAATTTTTAGAAATCATTCTTCCGGGGTCAATCGACAATTTCTAAAATTGGGCAAAAAAAACAACCGATATTACTCGATTGCCACTCTGTTACTCTTGCGAAACTATTCCTTTTTCAAAAAATTTGTAAATATTGCCTAAATGCTTTTGTGAACTTTTTCCTTCAAAAAACATTACAAATTGATAATTGACTTTTTGAAAATTATTGTCCTCAAGTTTCTATCAAAATTAGAAAAAGCCCAAACCACCATGGTTTGAGCTTCATTTGTGCATTCACATTTTCTGTTTTTGGGTATAGAATCTCTGTTGTCAAATATAGAATATTTGTTCGTTTTTGTCAAGTCTTACTTGCAATAATTTAGCCTTTCTGTAAGAGTAAATGCTACTTCATAAATTAGATTTTAAAGTAGAAATAAACTTTTCACTTCAGTACATATCTTCTACATCTCGTTCGGGCATTCCATTCCAAGAAGGCTACACGCTTCATTAATAATTTTCTGTACCACATTAATAAGACTCAGCCTTGCCAATTTTATCTTCTCATCTTCTTCTCGAAGTATAGCACATTCATGATAAAATTTATTAAAAGAAGATGCAACCGAAATGATATACCGCGCGATAATGGAAGGCTCATAACGATCTGCTGCATTCCGAACTGCTTCCTCATATCCAGAAAGAACTTTAATTAATTCAAATGTTATATCATCAGTGAGTGCAGCATAGCATATACTTTGATTTTCAATTTCTACATTGCTCTTTCGTAATATGCTCTTAGCGCGGGCATAAGTATATTGAACATAAGGACCTGTAGTTCCTTCAAAGCTTAACACATCATCCCATGAAAAGTCTACATTCTTAATACGCTGATTAAACAGGTCGTGGAATATAACAGCTCCAATTCCTACCTTTTTAGCAACTATTTCTTTATCAGCAAGCTTGGGATTCTTTTCTTCAATCGATTCCGCAGCACGTTTAACTGCTTCTTCCAATATGTCTTCCGCATATATTATATTCCCGGTTCGTGTAGATAGCTTTGCTCCTTCCAAACTTACAAGACCGTATGGAACGTGCACCAGATCTGTATGCCACTCATACCCCATTAGTTCAATTGCCTTAAATACCTGTTTGAAATGGAGGTTTTGTTCCAGACCTGTTACGTATAAACATTTGTCAAAATCATAGTTCTCTTTACGATACAATATCGCACATATATCACGGGAATGATAAATGGATCCTCCATCCTTTTTCGTAATCATGCACGGAGGCATATCGTACTCTGATAAGTCAATCACATTAGCTCCTTGACTTTCTATTAATAAATTCTTCTCTTTTAGAAGTTTCACCAACGAAGGAACCATATTGCGATAATAGCTTTCACCAAGATAAGTATCAAAAGAAATCCCAAGCATATTATATACCCGTTCAAATTCCACCATGCTGATTTCCTTGAACCATTCCCATATTGCCAAGGCTTCCGAATCACCCTGTTCCATCTTTACGAACCATTTCCTTGCCTCGTCCATTAGCTCCGGATTTTTCTCGGACTCACCATTGAATTTCACATAAATATTCAGTAATTCATCAATTCCCTTTTTCTCAACTTCTTCCTTACTACTCCATTTTTTATAAGCAACAATAAGCTTACCAAACTGAGTTCCCCAATCTCCCAAATGATTTATCCTTATTACTTTGTATCCCAGCTTATCATAAATTTTATACAAAGAGTTTCCAATAACCGTTGTACGCAAATGTCCTACATGAAAATTCTTAGCTATATTTGGAGAAGAGTAATCAATACATATGGTCTTGTTCCGTCCAATTTTTTCGACACCTGAATTATCTTTTTTTAGAGTATTCATTACAGTTTCCACATACTTTTCACGGTTTACAAATAAATTACAATATCCATTAACCGCTTCTATGGTGGACAATCCCAACTCTTCTTTACATTTTTCCAAAGTTTCCTTTATCTCATTAGCAATTACTAATGGATTCTTGTGCATTAATTTAGCAAATGAAAAACACGGAATCGCATAATCTCCCATTTTGCTATCAGGCGGAATCTCAATCAAATCTGATATCGATTTCCATTCCTTGGTTTCAACTACTCCTGCCACAGCTTTACTAATCTGTTCTTTCATTTTATTGTTCTCCTTCTCGTTTTAAAAAGAATAAAAAAAGAACCGCACCCGATTATCACATCTGATAAATCAAATACGGTTCTGCTTATGATACTAATTAACAGCACCGCACGGCAAATAAGACATACGTTCTTGTAGCCATGCGATTTGCTATAACTACAAGAACTTATGTCTTCTCTGTCTGCGTCTTAAACTGTTAATTAACAAATGTTTCATTGTTCTAAAACCCTCTCTAAAGATAATTATATTATATACAGCAAATTTCAAATAAAGTCAATAATTTTTTCATCCATCAGATTAAATCATCTGATAAACCTTCAAAGCCTCTACAATCGCATCCTCTTTTTCCTTTGGACACCGTGGCTGTCTAGAATCCTCCGACTTAGGTAGATTAAAGTTCTCTCTAACCTCAATTCCACACTTTCTCTTTATCTGTGCAATATACAGATTAGATACCTTCATCCCATCATTATGCTCTGCCACATACTTCTTTATCTCCTCATAAGTAGCCTGTCTACGCTCCGCTTCGGTCCGCGCTGGGCAAAGGTCCCCTGGACCTTTAGCGCCTCTCAGCCGCCGTTAAATCCATCTCGTCCATGTCAAGTCTCACATTCACATGATGCTTCGCTTCGTGGAGTTTGGACAATAAACATACTGTCTCAACGTGTTCTTCATTGGATAGAGAATCATCATCGCCCTGCTGATATGATTCTAATGGCTCTATTTCAAGCGTATCAACGATTTCATCACCTATCTTCATAGGAATCTTGAACTGTACAGACTTGACCCATCTGCCGTCTTCCTGCTTCTCTGTGAATATCTCGATTTTCTCAATCATCATCTTTGCAAGAATCTTTTTCTGTTCATCCGTCAGATTGTCAATATTCTGTATAAACTCCTCTGCAATACGTTTATATACCTCTGCTGATAGATTTACACCTTGTGCATTGTCAATCTTCATCTCAACGTTATACAGCAGATTATCTGTATTTGCTATCTGCTCATTGATTTCTGATAAATGTGCCCTGTATGACTTCATCAGGTCATCATATAAATCATCATCAATATCAAGGTCATTGATTCTGCGTAACTGCTTTTCCTTCTTTGCAAACAGCTTCTCACGCTCTTTCTCAATACGCTCCTTTTCTGCCTGCAAATCATCCATATTGCTGCGAGAACCCATCTTTTCTTCAAACATATCTTTGAGTTCTGAATTGTCTATCGTGAATTTCAATATCTGCATGATTTCTGTATTCACTTCATCCTGTCTGATATGCTTCTTGTAGTCGCATAAGTGCCCTGATACCATTTTTCTGTTCTTGCAGATGTAATACCACATATCTGTGTAAAATTCATCAGAACCCTTCTTTTTCTTGCGATTCACTACACCGTACATCGGTGCACCACAGACAGGACATCTCAGCAATCCAGATAATATATGTTCGTGCATCAGACTATGTGTCTTCTCACGCTTGAAAGCGTTCTTTGCACGTTTCACCTGTACCCTGTACCATGTGTCTTCGTCAATGATAGCTTCGTGCTGACCATCATACAGCTTGTAATCATCTTTATCCTGTTTCACCACATGAAACTCATTCCTTGTACCTTCGATTTTCTCCGTCTTCCTGCGTCCATACGCAATCTTTCCAGCGTACACAGGATTATCCAGAACGCCTTTTACGAAATGAGCACTTATCAGCGGCACTGTACCGTTCTGACGTACAGTCTTTGTATATCCGTTCTCATTGAGCCATTTTGCCACAGCTCCAACACCCATACCGCCTAAATACTTCTTGTATATCAATTTTATCAGCTCTGCTTCTGCGTCATTGATAACAAGCATCTTTGACTTCTGACCGTCCACAGGCACCAATTTATAGCCGTATGGTGCAAAACCACCGTTCCATAAACCGTCACGTGCTTTTTGCTGCCTTCCTGCCATCGTCTGCTCCTGTATGTTGGAACGCTCTATCTCTGCTACGGATGCCAGTACACTGATTATCAGTTTTCCTGATGCTCCTGCACTATCAATATTATCTTCTACGCATAAAAGATTTACTCCGTAATCTTCCATATATTGCAATGAATTAAGCGTATCAGCCGCATTACGTCCAAATCTCGACAATTTGAATACAAGCACATAATCAACATCATCCTTGCTACTCTTGATGTCTTGTAACATCTTTTTGAACTCTGGACGACCTGTAATATTCTTACCGCTTCGTCCCTCGTCACTGTATTCACCTACTACTTTCATACCTCTGTGAGCCGCTTCTCGTCTCAATCGCTCTTTCTGAGCTTCCAGACTGTATCCATCGACCTGAACTTCTGTGGAAACACGTGTGTATATATAACAATTCATCTTTTTCCTTGCCATGTTCCTACCCGCTTTCTTGATTTTCAATTTTCATCGTGCTTCCATTATATATCATTGATATATTTCTTTCAACATTTATCTACATGATTGCCAAGTATATTAAAAAAGTGAGCTTAACACCCACTTTTTATAATACATCATATTTGACACCGTATGACCTCACCACGCACGTTTTATATAAAAACGCACAATCTTACGGAAAACACATTTCACACCCCTTCACGAGGTCATACAGTGCATAAAACGCTATATTTTACTTTTCCAACTGCTGATACTCTTTAATAAGCCTGTCAAGAGTTGGTCTTGAAATATTTAATTCCTCAGCCAACTCTTTTTTCGTGTATTCTCTACGCAAATATCTATCATAATATTTGCCGAAGTCTTTCACCTGTACAGCCTTACGACCTTTGTATGCTCCTCTCTGCTTTGCAAGAGCGATACCCTCACGCTGTCTTTCCAGAATGTTCTCACGCTCAAACTCATTGATTGCAGCAATCATTGTGAGCATCAATTTTCCTGTGGCAGTCGATGTATCAAGATTCTCTTTCAATGATACAAGATGTATATTCTTCTCTTTGAATCTCTCAACCAGTTCCAGCAAATCCTTTGTACTACGTGCAAGCCTGCTGAAATCTTTGACATACACTGTATCACCTTCACGAGCAAACTCTAATAATCGTTGCAGCTCTGGTCTGTTCATATCTTTTCCAGATACTTTTTCAACAAACCACTTTTCAATATCATATTTTTTCAATGCTTCGACCTGTCTGGCTTCGTTCTGGTCAGCCGAACTGACACGTACATATGCAATTTTCATCTTAAAATCTCCTTTCGTGTAAAAATAGAGAGTATTTATATTACTATTTGTAAATAAATTCGATTATAACTCTATTTTTACACATATTATCCAATAATACAACCCATCCAAATAAATTTAAAATAGGGTACGCTCTATTTTTACACGTAATACAATAAAATAGGCACCTGATTTCTCAGATGCCAATTTCTTATTCGTAGCTATGTCCTCTCGTGATAACAGGTGTTTTGCTTTCTGTTGTTTGTTCTATATCTGCGACATCAAATGCGTTACCACCATCTGCTTTTTCCGCAGAACTATAAATCATAACATCATGCAAATAATACTTGTCTTTCAATTCTTTAATAAATGTATTGAAACTCACAATCATTTCATCATCTGTCATATCTGTTTTATCAGCATATACACGATATAATCCGCATTTTCGACCATTTCGCACATATTCACCTTGATTTACAAGATGAAATGTAACTGGCTCTACATTTACAGTTTCTTCTGCAACCGTTGTATTTTCACTGCTTTTATCAACTGTATTAGAATTTTTATTATTCATCAATGAAATAGCAACAAACCAAACAACTACAACACAGATAATTGTAATAGATACACCCAAAACAGAAATAGCTTTTTTGTTTTCTGACTTATCTTTTGATACTTGTTGATTTCTCACAATCGTCTCTTGTAAATTATCTGCTCTTTCCTGCATCCGCTTCTTCAATGCAGCTCTTTCTTCATCAGTCATAGTTTTTCACGCTTACCCTTTCTTACAAACTTCTATCATCTTTTTCATCCTGCTGCTGAACATCTCTAATACGTTCCATGATTGTATCAGCAGACAAGCCTTTAATATGCTTCGTATCATTATGAACTTGTGTAACACCTTCCTGAACACGTCTACGTCTTCTGTCTCTTTCAATCTTCTGCTGTAATCGCATCGCAAGAATCTCCTGTTTCTTATTTTCTTGCTTTCCAATGATTGCACCAGCCGGAACTTCGATGTTATCTTGTTCATCCACATTATCAACAGCTCTCGTATCAACATTTACAACCTTATTAGGCTCCCAATGAGGTACAGGACCATCAGGTACAACAATCTGTACCGAACCTGTTCTTCTACGTTGTTGCAACTGCTGTTTCTTCTTTTCTTCTTCCTCATCATCTAATACACGATGTTTCGGAACCACTGGTACATCATCCTGTACCACACCAGCAACTACATGTTCATCCTCATTCCCTGTCACATGTTCATTATCGCTGTTGCGATTTCCATGCAACTTATGTTCCAGTTCTTTCTGCTGTTCCTTCTCTTTAAAGAACGACTGTACACCTTCGGCATCATACATGGTACCCATCTTGTACGAACGACTTTTCAGATTCTGCGGAATCTTTTTACCTTCAGCAAATCCGCTTGTGTCCATCAATTCATATGTATAGTATCTGCCACGTTTCTTACTGTCGTGAACTTCAATGTTCACACCAAATCCCGGCAGATTCTTCAGCCATTCATCTTCGTTTTCACTTTCGTTCATGGCTGCCATGATTCTCATTTTCAAATCATCTTTCCATACATATTCACCTTTGTCACGCTTTGCACGTTCCGTCTGTGTACTCTTGTCTTTTGTCTTTGCCGTACCCTCATCCAACTCAATACCATGCTCTCGTACAAGCTCATCTGTCCACTGCATCAGTGTCGGTTGATAATACTGTTGTCTATCGCAACCCTTGCTTGTTTCCATGTCTGTATCACTTACAATGATATGATTGTGCACCAATCCAGACTTACCGTCTGTCTGTGTAAACACAACACATTGACGACCTTTGTAATGTCGCTGTGCATACTCTTGTCCAATCATGTTCGCAGTCAAAATGTCTGCTGGTTCATCTGGATTCAGTTCATTGATACTGAAGGATTGCACGATTCTTATTACCTGTGTTTTATGATTGCTTCGTGCTTTGTTCCAATGCTTTTCCATCTGTGTTGCTACATCAACACCCGGCAACAAGTTCACACAGGAAATCATCTCGTTACGATTCTGATTTCCATTGTGTCCCTTATCTTTTCCATAAGCATATTCAAGAGCACCACGACCATTGCACGTTCTTGTTACTCTTGTGTATGCCATAGTTGTTCACCTACTCTCTCAGCAACTGTATCGAATCTGTCCAGATATTTTTCAACAGCGAACAGACTAAAATAATTCCAGTTCACACTTTTCTGTACTCTTGTTAAATACATAAGTCTTTCCTGAATTTCTTTCTTACGTACAGGTGTTGCTGTCTTATATTCAGCGTTCAATCTTTCGATTTGACGCTCAAGGTTGTTCCACTTTGCAACCTGATTTACATTGACACCAATCTTATTTAACTCATTCCTGATACCCTGTAATTCATTTGCAATGATTGCCGTTGTACGCTGAATGTTCTCACCTTGGTCACCATCAATGTATCTTACGGTTCCCAGATATTTTTCCAAATGTCCATCAATCGCAAGTCTTACTACCTGCGAAAATGGTACACCAAATTCCTGTGCCATGTCCTTCATGACTTCATCAACCTTCTCATTGATTCGTGCAGAAATTTTTACAAGTTTTATAACTTCGTCTTCTTCTATGTTATCATCAACACTCTGTACAGGTTCAGCAGGTTTTACAGTCTGCTTCGGCTCTGGTTTCGCAGTTGGTTGCACCTGTGGTTTAGGTTGTGTCACTGCCTGTGTTGTCTTCTGTACTGACTGTTGTGCCACACTTTTCTGCACTGGTTGTACAGGTGTTTTCTTAACAGGTGTCGTCACTGGCTTCTGTTGTGTTACTGTTTTTTGTACTGGCTTTGCATGTTGCTGTACTTGTTCAGTTGGCTGAAAATCTGGAGATGGTATCAACGATTGAACAGGTTTCTGTTTCTTAATATTCCAGATATCCTCATCATACGATGATTCTTCTTCTTTTTTCTTTTCCATATCTGCTTTCTTAGTTGCTTCCATCTGTTTTCGCTTATGTTCAGCCCATGCATCCGTACTGCCGTCTAAATTAAAATTTATACCCATGTATATCACTCACTCCTTTCTCGCATCATCTTCCACATCATTTCACCAAAGCCGGATTCGGCTTTGTCTCATGCTGTTCTGTATTTTTATTACGCAACTGTTCACAAATCGCATAGTGTTTGTCCCCCATGCACTTTGTTCACGACCCCCATAGGCTTTGTCCCCCACAGGGTTTGTCCAAATACCCATAGGGTTTGTCCCCCATTTACTTTGTTCTGGGTGTCGTTGCTAATGTCGTTAATTATGCAAGCATAGGGTTTGTCGGACAAGTCCGAAAACCCTACCGCTCGCTCCGCTCACTTGCTTGCAAGGGAAACTTCGTTTCCCCTTGACCCCTTCTTGCTTCGTTCGCTTTGCTCACTCTTATTGTTCATGCCCATCACGATTAATTGCACCACTCTCATGTGGGGCTTCTTCATCGAACTGACTCACTCCGTACATGCCATCATCTTCGTAACCATCATCTGGAAATTGTTCATCAATCTCCTTATTACGCTTCTCGATTTGCATGGCTTTTCTACGTTCAGCACGTTCTTTTTTCTTCTCACGTAACGCTGTGATTTCATCCTGTGATTCATCGATGATTCTATCCATGTTCATTACAATATGCTTTGCAATCACACGTGCTTCGTCTTTGCTGTACCCAGCAAATTTTTCAAGAACATCTTCGCTGTTCATCAATTCGTTATTGACAAGTTCAATAACTGGACGTGCTTCTTCACGTCTTAATTCTGCTTCTTTCGCAGCCATTTCTTTTCTCATTTTTTCAAGTTCTGCACGAACGTTTTTTAAATTACTCATATACTGTAACCTCCATTTTCTATCAAAAATTCGTAATAAAAAACGGTGAACAGAATCAAGAAACAATAAGTTTCCATCATCTGTTCACCGCTACGTCTCTCACGTATTTTTATTTCAGAATACGCTTCTGCCAGAAGCTGTGCGTCCGTAAACAATTCGGTTTTCTACACCGCACTGCGTAGATATTTTTTCATATCGGACATTCTCTCGTGAACTTTTTTATTTAATTATTCAATGTAAATATAACAAGTTTTCGCTATCTATTCAAGTAACGATTCACACCATATGATGAGAACTAAACCTCATCACGGGACTAATCGTAAATCTCATCGAGCTTTTCTTTCAGTGTTCCATCCTTTGCATATGGCAAAGCATCAACCTGTTTGAAATTATGTTTTGTAATCTTCACATCTTCATCAAATCCAAGAATATAACTCGTCGCGATTTTATAAATAATCTCTGTCGGAGCCAATCCATAAACCTGCTTTTCAAAGATATGTTTCAGCCTGTCATACTTATCTGGATACAAGCGTTTCATCTCATCACTCTGATATAAACGCTTTACAATTTCCGCAATATACAGACCTGATTTCATATACAAATCAATGAATGTCTTATCTGGCAAATCAAAGCATCCCGGATTTTCTTCTTCCAGCATATCGACCATCTTTTTCACCATTGTCTTTGGTGTAAAAATCTGATTGGTCTTCTGCGGTGGAATATAATCAAAGATGTCTTCCACACTTTTTTCATCGAAATAATCTGCCAGTTTCTTCTTCAATGCAAGAAATTCTTTCACTGAATCATCAAATACAACAGGGTCAAACAACTGACCTTCAAACTGTTTTTCCTCTCCTGTTTCAGGGTCAGTATACGCACCACCATCACGCAAAAATCTGAACTGGTCAAGTGTAATACTTGTCACTTCTTTGAATACGTTATCCGGGATAACTGTATCAAACGTTGCAAGTGTTACTTCATTATCGCCATACGCCATCAAGAACGATGGGATTGTTCTTGAGAATCCTCTCAAATGGTCACGAATGCCTTCTTCGATTACAGATTTCTCACGTTCACGCTTATTTGTCTCAACTGTTTTTACAACATCTTTCTTTGATTCTTCCACAAGTTCCTCTAACCCTGTTTTCAGTGTTTCCTGGAACTGTGATGTTGCTTCTTCAATCTTTCTATCAAATTCCTGATTGATTTCTGCCGTTGAACGTCCTGTCTCATGACGAGACTGCAAAGCGTCCGTTCTCTCCTGTTCAATCGTATTTTTATCAATCGTGTAATTCGTAAATGACTTATCAATCAGATTATCTGCAGCACCATTGATTTTCGATTCCAGTTTACGCTTGTCCGCTGGTTTCATCTCTGAACCATATGTATTCTTTGCTTCTGCAAGAATATTTGCAGTCATCTGATTATGTGTATTTGATTTCAATTTATCCAGTGCAGACGGAGCTGTTTCAGGCGTATCAGCAATCTTCGATACTGTTGAAATTACATCTTCTGTCGGTGCAAAAATCTTATCACCAAACACATCATTCGTTACACCGATGATAATATCATCCGGCACATCAACTTCCCCTTCATCGTTCAATGATAAATCATCCTTCACTTCTTCTGAGAAGTTCACTTTTTTCTTTGGTTCATCCACTGGCTCTAAGTTAGAGATAATATCCATTACAGCCTGTGGTGCAGCAAACACCTGCGAAATATTCTGGAACAGGAAGTTACTCATGAATCCTCTGCGTACAACCTCAACTGAACGGATTTTTCTCGGAATCGTCAATACTTTTTCCGCATCCAGTTCAATCAGTTCACCGTTTTCATCTTCACCGATTACCGGGAAGAAATTCAACAATTCCTTAATATGTTCCTTACGAGTTTCCAAATCTCCTCTACCAGCTGATGTATCAGCAGACAAATCATTTGCAAACTCTTCAAAAATAGTCAATGTTCTTGCCGGGTCAAAGTCAAATACATAAGCATTTTCTTTTCTTGCATAGCTGGAACCATTTTTGAACAGACAAGGATTCTGAGCACGGAACGCAGCCTGCATATACAGAGCCGGACTCTTCACATTACTCAGCATCAATACAGCTGTCCATTCTGGAACTGTAATTCCAGTAGTCAACTGACCAACAGATAACGTGATGGTCTTATCATATTTGCTGATTGCATCCACAACTTTATCATATGACTTCTTTGTTTCCTCATCGTCATCCATCTTGCCATCACCAGCAGCAAGAATGATTTCATAATCCTTAAATACAGGATGGTCATGCAATTTCTTAGCCAATGCTTTCGCACTGTCTACTCTATCCAGCAACCAGAATGTATGCTTGAGTTCATCTCTAAGTTCCGGCGTTGAAAATGGGAATTTCTCCTGCAAAGTCATTGCATCCAAAAATTTATCAACCGAAGAATCATACTGGAACTTACCATTATTTGTACTAAAAAATTCATTCAAGTCAAACGCATATTCTTCTGTTTCTCCATTGATTTCAACACCCTGCTGTAATTCGTCTTTTACAATCTCAGACATCTGATAGGTGAACAGATTCAATCTTGGTAATGCAGCATATGGATTTTCTTCTTCCGAAGATACATCCCAATCACGCTTAGCAGTCTGCTCATCAGCGTATGTCCAGTTATAAATTGCATTATCTGCAAACTTATTGTTTGCCAACGCCTTGAACGGTGTTCCTGATAAATGCAATGTGAATTTGCGATTGATGCGGTCAAATGCCACATCAGTCTTATATGTATCAACACCCTCATGAGCTTCATCAATAACCAGAACATCCCAGTTCATTTCAGCGACTTCACGCAATTTGTCAATTCCGTTTGTACTGAAATATTTTGAACCTTTCATATCCTGAAGACTTACAAACTCAATACAGTTTCCATAGTTCTCATCATCACCATGAGCAATCAGTAAATTGGTATATTCACTTCTTGACAATACACATGGTCTGCCCTTTAAGGCATCCACTTCACTAACAAACAGATACCCTGATTCCGTTCCTAAGAACTTCATGTAATCTTCATACCAGCTGTTAGCAATCGCAGGTCTGTTCGTTACAATCAGCACAGTCTTTGCCCCTGACTTCTTACAGAAATCATATACAGACAATGTTTTTCCAAATCGTGGTTTTGCATTCCACAAAAATTCACCGTTTTCATGGTCATTTTTATATGCAATCGTCTTGTCAACAGCATCTTCCTGTTCACTACGGAGCTGATACGGTACAACCGTCGATAAACTCTTCAAGATTCCATGATTTGCCCTGAAATCATAAAACTTGATTCTGGATTCCTGACCTGTCACATGGAACCATTCATTATTTTTACCGGATTCCTGCTCAATGCCGGATTTTCTAAGATACGCATGAAAATCCTTATCTGTAAAACGGTCACCGGAACCATCATCAAAAAGAGCATTGCCCTTCCATTCAAGATTCCATTTTACATCCGCTGTATGGGTCTGCTGTTTGATACGTGTTTCAACATCTTGTTCTGTATACCCAATCTTTGTCCATCCGTTATGTCTTGCAATTTCAGGAGTGGTATACGCATAAATCATCGGCGTAACACTTTTCGCCGTGTTAATATCAGGCTTTCGCATTTATTCCATCTCCTTTACATTGGTCTCAATGAAGTTGATTTCTTCATCGGAAAGATTGTATTTTTTATAAAGCTGCTTATCAATATCGGCAACAGACTGTGACCAGTCAATATCTGAGGATGATGAAAAATCTTGAAGTGGTACAAATCTATACGTTTTTGATGTTGCATCTTGACTGGATTTCGCTAATCCATGACAAAATCGGGCAAATTTTGTTTTCAGATAAATCGACAAATTATTAGCACTTTGTTCTGATAAATTCAAATCAACACCAATAACAACATATGTCTCTGTACAAATCTCATCTTTTCCAATAAATGTATTCAAATTATCATCATTAAGCTCTGTACCAATATTATTTGCTCTTGATGTAAACACTTTCCATTTTTTCGACCATTCAGCATGACTTGGCACGTCATCATATTCAACATATCCAATTTTCTTATTTTTTCCATAACATGGAACAGGATTTTTAAGATTATCATGTGTAGAATGAAATTTGTCTGTTTTCACAAAATCTGTTGGTAATCCAAATGGTTTCCTAGATGATACATAATCTGAAAGAAATTTATTCTTTGCACCAGAAACCACCTTTTCCAATATAGTCAATGAATCATTATATCTTAAGAAAATATCTGAATCTGCTGTTTTTAATTTTCGTTTTACGGTTGTTGTTTTATCACCTAAATGAGTTGAAACTGCGACCAATTCTTCATCATTGTTGTATTCTTTATCCCAAAGGAAATAACACACACCGCCACGAATATTTACATTAGGAAAACAATCACTTGTATTTGGAAAATCATGCAGTCTCCTGATGTGAACATCATTTAACATATCATTTCTAAATCCATCAAGACCTTTTCCGCCAGCATACCATCTGGCTGGAATAATCATACAAATATCTTCTGGATTCATTTCTTTTGCGGCTTCAACAAATAAATTATACACCGGCTTTGCACTTGCTTGTGCACCTCCATCATTTTCCTGATAAGGTGGATTTCCAATAACAAAATCAAATTTCATGACCTTATCCCTCCTTCATACTTTTGTACATTACACTTTTATTGTCTCGCCAATCATAGATTTTACAATCTATTGTCTCCGGCAATACTTCTTCTAATTCCGGCTCGGATTCATCGGCAATTCCCATGATTTCAAACATGGTCATCTGATGCGGTTCCTTTTCCTCTTTTTGCTCACATACATTACCTGTATATGGCACAACGCCTTTGATACCATCCATCTGCCATAGATTCCAGCTGATAATATCTGCAATACGCTTCAATGATGAATCTGTCGGTTCTTCATTCCATCTGTCTCGTGTATACTCACAGAATGTTTCAAGAAGATTGATTCTTGCAATCAGCAAATTATCTCCCTGATATTCATATCCATATACACTTTCAAATGCACGATACACCCACTGATTCCACGTCTTACGGGTCTGTGTATTCTCATTGACAATACGCAATTTTCTGTCTAAAATTCCGATTCTATTATGAATCGGGATAATCTCACCAGTCGCAGCATCATAGCGTGATACAAGGTATGGAGCTTCCCCACAAGTGATTTCCAATCGTTTAGAATCTACATAATCCTTCCACGATTTTCCGTCTGGGAACTCAATCTTGTCCTCTGTAGGAATCCATTCATGGTCTTGCTCTACATTGAATACATTTTCACGACCGAACCACTCTGTATCACAATGATTATTCATTTTATTGCAAATCCATGACGGAGTAAATACCTCTGCTTTCTTTCGTGTACGAAGTGCCTGTTCTTCCATGCTCTTTGATACACGAGGGCGAATATCAACTGTACTACTTGAAAGAATCTTTTTCGTGATAGGCGTTGTAAAATCAACACCATCATACGCATCCGTGGCGAAAATGATATTCTTTTCAGTTGTTCTATCCTTCAAAAGCAAATTCAATGCTACGCTTACTGGATGAGATTTCAAGTCAATCAAGTCTGACATAAAATCTTCCTTTCTGTATCTATTTAATATCTACACGATATATATTTTATATCTATTTTGTGGATATATGGATAACTCTCCGAGTTACCCACATATCCACAAAATCGGCTACTGCTACTGCGGATTCCACTCCACATATCTATCCATGCATTACCAATTATGTGTATTCATATATTCATCCGCAGCCAATCTGAAAAACGCTGACAGGCTCAAGCCATGTGCCTTTGCCTTTGTTGTCAGTCGTTCTTTCTCGTCCTTAGTCATAGATACAAGTGCTGTTGCTCTTGTATCACCACCATTGCTACTGTTACCAGTTTTCTTCGGTGCCTTTACTGCTGCTGTCACTGCTGCATCATGTTCCTTCTCTGTATCGCTCTCAAAGCTGTCAAGAAGACTTGTCATATTCTTTTTAGTTCTTGCCATCTCAATCATCTCCTTATTTCCATTTTTCTACATAAATAAATATTACATATCTATATTATAGATACAGGATATTTATTTTGCAATCAGTTTCTTGCTTTTCACCTGTCGTTTTTCAACTGGCAGACCAGCAAGCTGACTGATTTTATCACACAGAGTATTTACAGCCTGTGTTGCTGAACAGTGCTTATTGATTTCATTGACAGAGCAAGAATAGTTCTCAGCCTGTACAATGGCTTCTGACTGAGGAATAGACATCACTACATCAAGAGTCTCTTTCTGTCTGTATTTCTGTAACCATTCCATAAATGATACAGATGCAGTAAATCTGTTCACACCGTTCACAGCAATGATAATCGGACAATCCGCATTTTCTTTTACAAGTGCTACGGTACGTGTAAATGCTTCAATATTGCCGCCTGTCGGTCTTGTAGGGATTACAACCACATCAGCACCCTGAATGGTCTGAATGGTCTTATCATCCATCAATCGTCCCGGTGTATCAACGACTGCGACCTCTGGATTATCTACTTTCTTATCGTTATTTCTGTTCTTGTACTGTCCATCGAATGAATACAGTGATACAGGAACATTCTGTCTCATGTAATAGAAATACAGTTCATCGGATAATCGTGTCTTTCCAACGCCACCTTTTTCGGATACAAAAACAACTGTCTTCATCTTCAATCACTCCTTCTTTTATATATGTTATATCTATTTAATAGATATTCAGTATCTATTATGTATCTAAATACAGTATAATAGATTCAATACCAGATTTCAAGAGTGAGTTTCACATTTTCATTGTCTGATTCAAAAAAGATGTTCGAGACAGAAGTCTTGAGCATCTTTTTTGTATCAAAATTTCCGATGGGAAATTTATGTCACATATTTTGGTCAATTTATGGTGCATAAATTGGTCATAAATTGGACATTGGATAAAATTATAAAACGTAGAAAATTATATAAAAATAGATATTCTATAAATATTTGGTATCTATTATATATTTATACAATAAATACATGATATATAAAATTGCAAAAATCGCAAAATTTTTGATGAGAAATTTATGGTGTAAATTCTGGTCATAAATTGGGCAATTTATGGTGCAAATTTTTCCCATCATGATTTTTATAGATAAAAATGCAGCCATGATACAAAGAAATGGTTCTGCTGTATCAAATAACATCTCCATTGTACTGTATGACATCCTGAATCAGCAGTGTAAAACATAATATATCATAAATGATGCCGTATGACCTCGTGGTTAAAGTTTTATGTAATAAACGCATAATTTTACGTTTTTATGATAAAAGGTCACTGGTGAGGTCATACAGAGTGAAAAACATAGTATCTATTCCCATCTTGAGAAAATAGTAGAGAATTTGTGATTTTACAGAGAAGTCTGGGTACAAAAAACGTGACACAAGCTGAAAAACGTGACACAAACGTGGAACAAGCTGTGTTGTACATCAGAACTAACACAGAGCTTTTTTAACCCAAAATCGTGTGTCACGAAAGAAAAAACGTGACACAGCTTAAAACATACATCAGGGCTAACACAGAGCAAATTTGTGTCACTGTTCCACGCTTTTCTCATATTCTTTATAGAACAACACCCAAAATACACTCAAAAATCATAAAATGTAGTATTTATCGGTATTACAGACAATTTACACATAATATCAAAATGATACAAAGTAATACAGTGGAAATAGATGATAACTTAGTATCAAAATGATACATTGAAAAACGTTGATAAATCAAGGTTTTTGGTATTTTCTGTTTTTTCTCACGTTTGACTTAAAAAAACGTGGAACAGTGACACAAATATGATGATTCATAGTACTGGCGTGTATTACAGGTGTGTCACGAAAAATAAAAACGTGACACAAACGTGGAACCGTGACACACTTATGTAAAAAACTTCAAAAAAATATAGTGGCACATTCACTGTACCACTATATTTCTATGCTCTTACAATTCCTCTGTAATATGTCTTTAACGCTGGGTGACAAATTTTATTAACATCTCCACCTTTGTAATTCGGATTGTACCAGTCTTCCAGCTTATAATCCCAAATCAAAGGTTCTGATTTGTCCATTGTATTTCCTGGTCTATATTTTTTCGTCTTATCTTCACACATCCATTCAGGATATTCAGACAAGATATTCAAAACATCTCTAATAAATACCTGTGATGACTTTGTATCTTTATCACCAACATTTCTCTTGTACCATGCTTTATATAAATCATACAGGAATGTAAACGGAACCAAGTCCCATGTAAGCTGTTCCATGATTTCATCCATAAACTGTCTTACAGGGTCATTGAATGACTTATACTCAGCCAGTGCATTCTTACAAGCCTGTGGTGTAGAAAGTTCGTAATAATTCATATTCAGAACTTTATACAGAATATATTCCAATACTTCTTTCCGTTTCAGATAATCCTGTTTAATATACTTTCTCTCTGCTCCTGTAAAACACTTTGTAAACGGAATAAACAGCTGTCTACGGAAGAAAGAATCACTCTTATCTTTCACACGTGGCATTTCGTTCAGACACTGTACCATAAAACCTTTAAACTGATATGGAATTGGTGTCTTGAACTTACGGTTAATCTGAATCACATCACCTGTAACAATCGCCTTTAAATTCGCAGCTTTATCAATATATGTACCTACATCGTTTTCATCCACAATGATTGCAACCGAATACAGCATAGGTTCCAACATGAAATCCTTTCCCATGTTAGACAGTGAAATTGAACAATGTGAACCATCTCCCAACAAATTACGGAACATAGAGCACAATGTACCTTTACCATTGTTACCCGATTCACTATAGAACCATGCAGCCTTACCCCATGGGACATTAGGTCTTACCACAGCACCTGTAACTTCCCACAGCGTATTGACAATCTCAGGGTCGTCAGAAAGCTCGTTCATCCAACTTTCTACATCCCAGTCTGTACCATCATCATCATTATGGATAGTGATGTTCTGAGCCATCGGGTTGTAATCAATCCTTGATTTACTCATAAAGACTAAATCTGGTGTAAATGGTAAGAGCTGCTTTGTATCATAATCGAAAATACCATTGTTGACAGCAATTAAATTTGGCTCTCTGCAAGGCTGTACACGTGGTGCAAAACTTCTGATATTATTAAACACCTCATCCAGTTCTCTTAACGTAGTACCATAATAATACTCTCGTGCAAGTTTGAAAAATGCCTTATCATCAGTAACATAAATACCTTCATCTTTTCCTTCTGTCTGATAAAGACCGAGCAATGTCAAATCTGCATCGCAATTTGTGCTACCTGTTTCAATAGCTACAACTGGATGTAATGCAACGATAATATCTCCAATCTGAGCCGGAATCAATCTGTCAGGAACCTTCCATTTTGCATCTCGCTGTACTACTGAATTGTGAATATCAAACTGATTTTTAATATTCAACAAAATACTGGCAGCAACTTCCTTCGGTTCAGGTAAATTCGATTTATCTACTGATGCTAAATATTCATGTGTAACTTCTCTAATAATTGAATCTCTTGTGTCCATAAATTAACACGTCCTTTCTTTAAAACTTTTTCATGATTTCATGAAATTTTGTAATGTTTTTCTTGAAGTTCGTGCCAATTTATGCTAATATATGAGCATAAATCAAAGGAATATAGAAGTTTTGGTACGAACTTTTGGTACAAACTTTTGGCACTGAACTTCTTGATAGCAACTGTGGTCACCATCCACAGTTGCTATTTTTTTATTCTATTTTTTAAATATAACCTTTTTCTTCAATCCACTGTTCAAAAGCTGCTCTATCAATCATAACTTTCCCTTGCTTTCCAACAGTGATATAGGCTGTAAATTCCCCATCCTTTTTTATCTGTTTCATTCTATTTAAGCCAATTCCCATGTACTGACCCATCTCTTTCATGGACAAATATTTTCTTTCAGAATATGGTAAAGGATTATTTGCTGTTCTTGACATATCTTAAAGACCTCCTATTTTTTGCTGTATTTACAAGCATCTTACCTGTTTAGGCTAAGTTTAGCATATAAAATTTTGCATTGCAAGGCTTTCCTACACAAGGGAAACACGTTTTTCGTAAATCTGTTCATTTATCAGGCTTTTTAGCTCAAAAAATTTTTTTCAAACATACAAAAAAAGAGAAGACAGAACCAAATCCATCTTCTCTCATAATTTTTACACTGTATTACAATTTATATCATCCTGAAATGCTTGAATGCTTCCATAATCATTTCTCGCTTTTCATCAGGACATTGTGGCACCTTGTGCCCTTCTGCCCCTGTATTATAGTTCTCTCGCTTCTCAAATCCACATGAATCTTTGCACTGTGCAATATACAGATTCGATACAGAAACATTATACTGCTTCTTTATCCACGCTTTTATTTCTGCGTATGTTGCTGAACCCTTTGTATTACGCATATATTCATTATCTTTAGGCTCATAATCGACATACTCATATTCAATATTCTTATCCTCGACCATTTTCCTACCCAAAAGGACAACCGTCTCCACGTGTGTTGTCACTAGCATAGGAACACACATTCTTTACCTCGTCTGCGATATGGGAACACATTTCTTTCGCTGTTTCTACTGCTTTTGATTTCTTCCCAAATCGTTCTTTTGCGTTTCCAATTTCATTTTTGAATCCTGTTTTATATATGAAAATGATTTTATAGGGATCTTTCTCTCCATTTTCATCGTAACCACCGACAATAACTTTTTCGATGATACTTTCAAATATTCCTCTGTCAAATTCTTCTAAGATCTGATTTTTTGACAATGCTTTTCTAAAATCTGCCAGTCTTCTTTGCAAGCTGCCTTCATTGTCATATTGTTGTTCCAACATACTTAACTGTGCTTTTGCTTCAGACAATTTCTTTTCATATCCCACATCTGTTTCCTCATAAATGTCTTTAGCCACAACACCTTCTAAATAGTTTTCCAGCAACTTTTTTCTCTTATATTGAATATTATAAACACTTCTATTGAGTTTTTCAATTTTATCTTCTATCGAGTCCTCTGATAAAGTTTTCTCGACTCTCCTAATAAATTCCTCTAACACGTCTTTATGATCTGTACATAACATACGGTAAGATTCAATAAAAGCATCTTCTATAACCTGCTCTGGAATTCCTTTACTATCTGGACAAAACCTTTTACCATGCTTTGTTGATTCTACACATTGCCAAATAGTTTTTGTATATTTCGAACTGCTATGCCACCTTCTCCTTGATAAATTCGCACCGCAAAATCCACATTCAAGCATACAACTAAAAGCATATTGTCTACTGAATTTTTCTCGTTTTCCAGGTGCTACTCCCTTTTTGCGTCCTCCATTACGGCGTTCCCGTATCTCCTGAGCTCTTGCAAATGTTTCTTCTGATACAATCGGTTCATGATGATTTTTGATGTAAAACCGATCTTCTTCTCCAAGATTTTCCAGCGTTCTTTTTGATATCGAATCTACTGTAAAGGTTTTTCCTAATAAAATATCACCTTTGTATTTTTCATTATTAATAATTCCCATTACACTGGAAGAAGTCCATGGATTCCCTTTAATAGTTGAAATTCCCTGTTCATTCAGTTCTCTTGCAATCATCGTACTTCCAGCACCTGCAACATATCTGTCAAATATGTATCGGACCGTTTCCGCACCTTCTTCGTTAATAGACAGCGACTTTGTTACTACATCGTAATCATATCCAAGGCAGCCCTGAAAACCAACAAGTTCTCCACGTTTCATCTTCATTTTCAAACCTTTTTTTACATATGCAGATGTATTTTCCACTTCCTGCTGTGCAACAGAACTTAAAATAGTCAGTAAAAATTCTCCATCTTTTAAGGTATTAATTTTTTCGACTTCAAAATATACCGCTATATTCCTCTCTCTTAACATTCTTACATATTTTAATGTATCTAATGTATTTCGTGCGAATCTAGGAATGCTTTTTGCAATCACTAGATCAATATTACCCGAAAGGCATTCCTGAATCAGTAATTGGAATTCTTCTCTTTTATCTGTTTTTGTGCCTGTAATTGCTTTATCAGCAAACACTCCTGCAAAAACCCATTGCTTATTACTCTTTATCAAATCCGTGTAATATCTGACCATTGAATTATAACTTTTAATCTGATCTTCATCATCAGTACTAACACGACAGTATGCGGCAACTCTTAATCTATCAATCTTTCTTCCCGTAGAAGTATCCTCACCAGCACCCTTCGCCTTAATGATTTCAACTTCCATTTCACCGCCCCTTTCTTTTTGTGTTCCTACCGTAGTGTTGATATAATCTTACAACGCAACACTATAATAGTCAAGCGGTAATATTAGAAATAACACCATAATCTTTTTTTAACTTTTTCTCTACCAGCTGATACTCTGCTTCACTTATAAGTTTTAACGAGCGTAATTGTTTCAACATTGACAGCTGCATACTGTATCTCAACAATTTTGCACTATTCATTTTCCCTCTCTACTCTTTCTCATCTACTTTTATCAAAAAATCCTGCAGTAGCTGTCGGGTAACAGCCTCATTGGTATTTCACCATCTTTTCAGACCGGGCAGCTTTCCCGGAAGTATCATTATCAAAAACAGTATCTTCGCCACAAAAATCCCACTTTCTGATCACAGTCAAATATTTATCGCTCATGCCTTTGCTTCCATATCATTTTGATACCATTTCCACTTTGCGTCACGATGTCGCAAAGCAATAATGCAGGCAGTCCTGGTGTATCTACTGTATAGCTCCTCTGTTTCATTCGTCCTGCAGGATAAATATGAAATTTTCAAGGTACAACGATTGCTCTTTTCATATCAATTTACGAAAGGGAGTAGTTCAGATAAAAATTATGCAATCTTAAATTTCAGTATTTTAGTAATCAATTTTGTTTCAAGTCTGCGTCTCAATGTTTCATCCACACAATAATGTAAATTTCCGTATTCATCATATAATTTTCTGGTTGATAACACTGCAATATAACCTTCATAATGTTTCAAAATCCTGTTAATTGCTTCCACATCTCCGGACGCTGCCGACACAATAGTATGATACGGTAGTAACTTTGTATTATTTCTTTTTTCCAGTCCTGATCTCCTCCATAATCTTTTTTAAAGCTATAAGGGAACTTGTGCGATGATAATGAATGGTACTTCTTACAAGATTCATATATTTTGCAATTTCTGTATCTGTCATATCCAGAAAAAAAGATAATAAAATTACATTTCGCTTCTTTTCCGGCAAAGACTTTAATGCTTCACCAATCAACTCATCTTTTACTTCTATTCTCTGAAATCCGAGGTCATGGCGGGTCTGTCACACAGCGCGTTTCCCTTCGTATCCGGGTGTCTTTTTATTCAATTTTCAATCTGCATGAGGCTTGTCTGAACCTCGGGCCATTGTGACCCGAAGTGTTTTGCCTCTCATAAGCCATTTCATTTTCCGGCCTAAATCGGTACGCCTTACAAAGAATTTTTCAAAATTTTTTCTAAGTGCCGCAGACCTCGCTCGATTGCGACACGAACCACTTTTTCATGGACGCCCTCTGCCCGGGCAATATCCTGTTTGGTCATGCCGAGAATGAAATGAGCGTAAATCCGTTTTGCCTGTTTGTTCGGCAGACTGGCAATCGCCGCATGAAGCTCCTGCATGGTCACTTTCCGCTCATACAGTTCATGGGGAGATAAGGCGACAAAGACAGCTTCATGCTCCAGCCCGTCATCCCGATCAAGGGAATAGTAGGCTTTGTGGCGGTATGTACGCAGCCGGTAGGCAGCCTCTTTACGATCAAACTCTTTGAACATTTCTGCAACTTCTTCCGATACTTCCATGAAGCAATCCGATGTATAGAATGGGTAATAGTCCCGCAAATTGATAATAGCCATATTGACCTCCGTTTCGGTTGTTGGTTGACGAGTGACCGAAACGAAGGCGGCGGGGAGCGGCACCGGGGAATGACTTCGGGCCAACATGACCCGAAGTTGTCCCATAAAAACAGAAAAACGCCCGGACGGCATGAAGCCATACGGACGCATGAAATAGAACTGTCGTTTACATGATAATATTTTTCATATAAGTAACCAGAATACCCCGGAGGAGGGGCAAGGCTTTTTTTAACTGATGTAACTCATGGGTATTGTGAATCACTAACGCAGACATGACGGCATCCTCCTACGCCACCATGTTTGTGTTAGAATATTATTTGCACGAAAAATGGCGGCTTTGAAACCGCCATCAAGTTTTTTATGTGAATAAGCAATGTAATACACCTACTTTATAAGCGGTTTTTTTTAACCACCAAAGCAGGCTCATCAGTTTTTTATCCTTTTTGCTTAGGAAAGCACACTACAATTTCAAAAACATTATTATTTAGAGAAGCACTGATAGAACCGCCCATTTTTACTGTTAAATTCTTTGCTATTGTGAGACCCAAACCGGTTGTTTTGCGGGAACGGGATAAATCTGTTGTATAAAAACGATTAAATATTTTGTCTATATCAGATTCATTTATGCTGTCTGTAAAATTCTGAAAAGAAAAATGGTAATTTTCATTATCATCATAAGATGAAAAATGATAATCACTTTTCCCATGTGACAAGGCATTAGAAATGATATTTTCAAAAATTCTGGTTACTGCTTTTTCATCTCCATAAAATGGAAAAGAAATCTCTGCAATACTTAATACTGGAATGATTTTGCGTTCCTCAAAAGATTTAAAAAAGGAAACTGCAACAGAGCGTAAAACAGCATTTAAATCAAATGTAGTATAAGAAAAATCCATTTCATCAGCCTCTATTCGTGCAAATTCAAACAACTGATTTAGTAACTGATTTAAAACATTCAATCTTTCGTTTATAATAACTGCTGCATCTAAATCTTCCTCGGACAACTCAGGTGATTGTAGAAGCATTTGTGTATAGCCTTGAATAGCAGTCACAGGTGTTCTAAGATCATGAGCTAAATTTGTAATTGTTTCTTTGATTGCCTCATCCTTTTTTTGTAATGAATATACTTGTTTGTGGTAAACTCGAAGCAATTCATTTAAAGCATTTACAAGATCGGTTATATCGGAAGAAGGAAAATCTAATGTCAATTCCGCATGGGTAAATGAATGTAAAAGTGTTTGCAATTTCTGGCTTAACCGGGTTACCTCCCTACGATGAAACAAGTAAAATGATAAAACAATAATAAGAGATAGTGTCACAATGATAGCATATATTTGAAGTACCACACTCATAACATTATCCCTCCCTGCATTATGTAATATCTCTTTTCTTGAAAATTGTTCCTATAACTCCACCAAATATAATCATATAGGCGAAGAAAATGATAATTGCGGTTGGAAGCCATTGAACTGCCATATCTATTCTTGTTTTATTGATATTACTAATTGCCCAAAAAATTGTGATGTTATATCCTAAGCCCAAAATACTTTCCAATCCATGAAGAACCAGATAACCAAAAAATATAAGCAAAGCATTAACTGCCATGCTAACTGAACTGTTTCTTATGAGAAAAACAAGTGAAATTGCGAGCGTTGATACAGCCATATGATATAATGCCTCACAGAATATGTAGGACACTATATTGCTAATGTTTGTAAAAGTAAAACCGCTTATTCCAAAAAAAATTTTATTACATAACAAACCAATTAAAAAGGCAGACACCAAAAAAAAGAATGATACAATCCAGCCAATTACCAATTTTGAGAAGAAGTAACTCCATCGTGACAGACCTTTTTCTATATAATGTTTTACAGTCCCTTGACGAAAATCATTTGAGAAATAGTAGCTGCAAAAAATAATCAAAGGGAATACAACCGGGTAATAATTAAAAAAAGAATCCCAGTAATTTGCAGAAACTTCTGTACCTACCAAATATTCTCTCATGCCAATCGTTGCTTTTTGTGCATAAGCACATAAGAATATCCATCCTGTCATCATAAGAAAACATACTTTCAAGACTTTTCCATGTATTGTTTTATAAAAATCAGCTCTAATTAAATTAAGCATTGACTATGCCTCCTCTCATTTTTTCATTAAAGTAATCTTCCAGTGACTCCTTTGTTACAGTACATTCATCAACAGAAATTCCATGATTAACCAGTAAGGAGTTTACAATTCCGGGATTGTCTACATATTCAAAAATCCGAATATTATTATCGGAAAGAATTTCGTAGTTTTTAGTATGGAGATTTTTCTCTATTAAAATAGCGGCCTGTGCAGTATCTGATGCCTTAATTTTTAAACAACATTGACATTTTTCATTTAATTCTTTTGCAGTAATTTCTTCAATCAGCTTGCCATTTTTAATAATGCCGTATTTCGTTGCAATTTTTGACAATTCCCCCAAGATATGACTGGAAATCATAATGGTAATATGTTCTTCCCTATTTAGTTTTAATAAGAAATTCCTCATATCTTGTATTCCAGTCGGATCTAAGCCATTGATAGGTTCATCAAGAATCAGAAAATCAGGATTTCCCAGCAAGGCAACGCCAATGGCTAAACGCTGTTTCATACCTAATGAAAATTTTTTGACAATTTTATTTTCATATTGTGACAAACCCACCTGCTTTAAAATTTGTTGTACAGATTCTTTGCTTGACAGTCCATATGCTTTTCTAAATACTTCCAAATTTTGTTTTGCGGTTAATTCTGTATAAAGTGCCGGAGATTCAATTACGCAACCCATACGATAACGCTCGGTTTGAGGAACAAAATTTCCAAATAGTTCAATAGAGCCTTCTGATGGTTCAACCAAACCTGCAATCATTTTCATTAAAGTAGACTTACCAGCACCATTTTCTCCAATCAAGCCATATATTTCGCCTTTTTGAATAGAAATGGATACTTTATCAACAGCATAATAATTTGTGTATTTTTTAGATACTGTGTTCGTTCTTAGTATATATTCCATGATATATCCCTCCTTGTGATTTTAGTGTAAGGGATAAGTTTAAGTAAATTATTTTCTAAATCTAAGGATTTCATAAAGATTATATGTCCATCTTAAACCCAATTCCCCAAACCGTTTTAATATACGATTTACTATTATCTATTGCAGCAATTTTTTTGCGTAAGTTGCTGATATGAACATTGATAGCATTTTCAGTTCCCTCTAAAGCTTCATTCCATAATTGCTCATAAATCATATCTTTCGTAAATACTTGTTGCGGATGTCCCATAAGCATTTTCAATATAGCAAACTCATTTTTTGTAAGGGGCAATTTTTGATTTTTTAGAGTGGCCTCCATTCCTATTGTATCTAAATTTAAATCGCCACAACATAACAAGGAATTTGATGTATATTGATTTTCATAAATCCGTCGTAAAATCGTTTCAATCCTTGCAAGTAGTTCTTCTATATCGAAGGGTTTCGTTACATAATCATCAGCACCGTTTTTCAATAAGAAAATTTTACTTTTAGAATCTTCTTTTGCAGATAGACCGATTACAGGTACATTTTTTGTTTTCTTTATTTCTGCTAAAACTTGTTCACCAGAAAGACCGGGAAGCATTAAATCCAAAATAATCAGATTAACTTTTTGCTTTTCAAGAAAAAGAAGGGCTTCTGTTCCTGAATAAGCAGAATATGTTATATAACCATTTTTCCGAAGATATTTAACAAGCATATCATTGATGGCCATATCGTCATCAACTATTAGAATTGTGTAATTCATATAAAATACCTTTCTTTAACATTGATCAATTTGCAGAATATAATTTTATGGCATATTCGTATCAACTTTATCACAATCGTTTGCCATATTCAATCATGTGGCTATTTGATAGTGAAATAAAATACTATTTAACATCAAATTTCACTACATTCTCATAATTCAACCCGAAATGTACAATGATATAGGGTGATATGAGAATGAACCAAGATGAAATCAGGTTTGACTTTCATGGGCTCGGGCTGGCAATCAAACAAGCTAGAGAAGAAAGAGGCTGGACACAGGCCTATGTGGCGGAGCTAGTCAGCAAGACAGACCGCACGATTATGAATATTGAAAACAAGGGACAACATCCCAGCTTCAATTTATTTTTCAAACTCGTTACCATGTTCGATATTTCCGTAGACCAGTTTTTCTACCGGGAAGAACAGCGGGACGAACACAGTTGCAGAAAGCACATTGATGTACTTCTCAACTCCATGAATGAAAAGGAGCTAGTTGTCATGGAGGCCACAGCCGAAGGGCTCAAGAAAGCCAGAGAAACGGAGGTTCAGAAATAAGAGCCTCTGTTTTTTGTGCTATTTTAGAGGTGTCGCTAAATGGCAAGCAATGCCTCTGTGGCCACAAGTGGCACAGAGGCGGCTTGTTGGGGCTCGCCCCAAACCCGAGCCTCGGGCCAACATGGCCTGAAGCAGTAGCGTCGCTTTGCTCCTTGTTTTCATATCCCTATCGCTCCTTTTCTTGTTTTCTGCCTGGCTCATTGTAGCCCAGCAGACAGTCAATATTTGCCTTGATTGTCACAAGCTCCTGCATATCCCGGCGGGCTTTCTGATATTCCCCATAGAGCCTGTTTTTCTTTGTCGCCAGCTTACGGCCTTCTTCTTTCAGCGTTTCCATTTTGGGCAGCTTTGCCCCATTCAAAAGCCGCTTCATATCTGCCTGTGCTGCCCGGTACAGTTCAATTTCCGCCTCATGCTCCGCAAGAAATTTTCGGCTGTATTTTGTAGCTTTATACTGCTCAAAGACCGGTCTGGCTTTTGCATACTGTACAATGGCTCCCTTTAATTCTGCGTTTGCTTTCATAGCGTTTTCCGTCTGCTTGATCTGCTCGGAAAGGGTATGAAAACAGTCGGTTGTCGCTGTGACTTTATCTGCCAACTGCTCATAATCGGTCAGGCCATTGTCTTGTATATAGGCAAGAGCGGCGGCCATCTGCTTAATGTTAAATACCTTCGCCCAGCGTTCATATCCCGGCCCCTTACCGGCAGCCAGCTTTGCTTGAATATCCACCGCCAGACTGATTTTCCGCTCCGAGCGCCCGGGGCGTTTTTCTTTGCCCTCAATGGCGGCCAGAACATCTTGCAAGTCGTAGCCGTCCCCCAGCGTGGAGGCCCGCAGACGGGTAAAGCGTTCCTGTCCCTGCCCGGTCAGCCGGAAACTGATACCGCCGCCCCGAACCGTCTTGACCTCATATCCGGCCCGCTTCATCAGATTGAGAAATTCGTCCAGATCAGCGGGGCGTTCCGCCAGCGCAGTATCAATGGCAAGGCGCAGTCTGTCCTGATAGGAAAGCGGCCCTTTTCGTTCTTTCTGCCATTCTCCATAATTCCGATACTTGCCCTTTCTCTACAATGGACAGCCCGTTTTCAAGGCACAGCCTGTCAGAGAGCCGCCGAAGGGCGAAGCTGGAGCCCCAAAAGTTTCGGAATTTCCGGGTGCAGTCAAGGGTGGTGGAGTTGTAATAAATGTGACAATGGATGTGCTGCTTGTCGGTATGTGTGGTAACGATAAACGCGTGCCGCCCCTTTGTCCAGCGCATAGCCAGCTCATAGCCGATACGGTTCGCCTCCTTCGGGGTGATCTCGCCCGGATAGAAGGATTGTCGTATCTGATAGCACAGCACATCATTTTCTTTTTTCTGTTCCCGACCCGTCATAGCGGCATAGCTGGCCTTTGCCAAAAGGAACTCGTCTGCCACGGTGGCCGGATCACATTCATAAGCGGAGATATACTTTCCGCTTTCTGTTTTCTCCGGGTCCTTGCCATAGTCCAGACAATCCCGGATAGCCTCAGCAATCGTTTCGCCTTCGCCCGCATGGCGCTGTAACAAAGTTGTGGTAGCCAAAAATCATCCCTCCTTTCCATGAGAAAAGGGCGGCCCATTCAGACCGCCCCGACTTCGGGCCATCATGGCCCGAAGCTGTTTAACTTGCCAGAAACCGATACAGAGCGGATTTGCCTCCGTCCAGTGCCCAAAGAAGGGAGCCCGCCGCCGCTTGCAGTCCATACGGCGAAAGAAGGAAGGCAAGGAACAGAAATACAATCCCTCCTATGGGCGTCGGCGTGAAAAAAAGAGCGACACCCAGCACCGCCAGGATTACAGAGGTAATCGTCAGCAGGACGGCACAAATATCAAACAGGAACACCAGCAGAGCCGCCAGAAGGGACAACGCTAAAGCAAAGGGAGCGACCAATATTTTCAGCAGTATCTTCATCTTCAAAACCTCCTTTATCTATCCTTTCTACCTCTATTTTATCATGCCTGCCCGGGGACATAAATGTTGCGAAAGATTAGTGAATCCTGTCCTAAAACTTCGGGTCATGCTGGCCCGAAGCTTGATGGTTTTATCTAAAAAGTTATGATATAATGAAATCAATATTTTGGTTAGACGAGGTGATGAACATGGGGAACAGCAGAGACGACTTTACTTCAGCAACAAAGGAATTACTGGCAAATCGGGTTGGTAGAAGATGTAGTAATCCTGCTTGCCGAAAGTTGACTTGTGGGGCAAATACCAATCCTGAAAAAATTACAAATATAGGGGTAGCAGCTCATATCTGTGCAGCGGCTCAAGGCGGTCCACGCTATGACGCTTCTATGACACCCGAAGAAAGAAAGTCGTTTGAAAATGGAATTTGGTTATGCCAGTCTTGTTCTAAATTGATTGATACGGATATTACTCGTTATCCTAAAGAACTGCTACAAAGTTGGAAGCAGCTTGCAGAACAGACAGCAATTTTAGAAGTCGAAACTACTGCTTCCACACCTGCCTTTGAAAAAGATAAAGAGCTTGTCCAATTTTATTTGGAGTGCTTTGATCGTCCAGCCTTTCAAGATGACATTTATCAAGAAGGTCGAATGGAGGATTTTGATAAAGCGATTGAAGATACGCTAATTGCCTTGAATACAGGGGTACTAAGAACTCGTGATGGCTCCATATTAAAACAGGCTGATGGAAAATCTTCTGTCCAAAACTCTTTATGGAGAGAAAAACTCTATACTATCACTGATATGCTAACAGCAATTCGCAGACGATTGAAAATAGCCCAAAAGGAAAAAGCCTATTCGACATATGGCACAGGCGAAGATATCGCTTATTGTTTCTATGATCGTGAGCTTGCTGAATGGCTTAATTCTACACGAGAAGAAATACTAAAAATTCTATCGTCTATTTGTAAAGAGGCTGGACTTCGGGAATTACATTTTCGGAAACATAGATATAGATGGTAAAAAGAACAAGGCGGCAGGTCCCAACATCGGAACCTGCCGCCCTCGTCTTACTTTGCCACCAGCTCGGAAAGCTCCCGCAGCACCTTTGACACCTCGCCCCACAGCTTTTCATAGTCCCGCTTCAATCCGTCGATTTCCTCCGGGTACACGCCATAGGTGTGTGCGTGTACGGCGACCTGATTGAGATTGTTGGAACAGCGCCGTTGCAGAGAGATCAGCTCTTTTACGGGCGTAAGGTCGATGTGCAGGATATACCCGTTCAGAGCCATTTTCCGTACATAAGCCCCGGCGTTGGAAATGCCCGCCTCGGTCATCCGCTCATGGATGGCCGCCAGCTCGTCCGGCGTTACCATGACGTGCAGATGGACATTCCGCTTGCGGTTCTCCATCAGCGTTCCAGCTCCCGGCCTTTCCGGCGTTCTTTGGGCTCCTTTACCTTATCCAGCGGTTTTGCGTCCAACTCCGGGGGCGTGGGCGGGATGGGCGTGTTGTTGGGTACGCCGTCGATCATGTTGCAGTTCTGCTCTGTGGAGAGCTCGGCGGTTTTCAGATAGTTGTCTTTTTCGTGCATGGCGATCCTCCTTTATCGTTCCTCATGGTTTTTATGGTTTCGCTTCTGGCCGGGTTCCTTCGGGGGTTCCTGCCCTCTGGTTTCATCTTTGAGCCGGGCAGTAATGGATGGGCGCACCCGGTCAGGATTGCCCGGTGCTGGTTTCAGTTCATAATCCTCCATCTGCTTTTCGGTCAGCGGCTTTGCGTAGGTCAGTTCGCCCCATGCCATCAGACTGCCGTCTGCCACAGGACGCCGCCTGTCATCGTCGTAGTTGACGATGGAAAGAGGCTGGTTATCCGGCGGCTTCGGGTAAGTTCCTATGTCCACGGGCCGCTGGGTGGAATAATAGCGGTAAACGCCCTCCGGTCCCAGCTCGGTATGCTTGACCGCCGCATGGTAAAGCTGCTGATAGTCGTCCACCCGGCGGTCAAAGTCCCTCTGCGCCCACGCCTGACTGGTTCCATAGCGGCCCCAGTAGTAATCCCGATGGCCGTTTTCCCCCTCGGTAAACTGCCAGGTCACAAAGGGGCTCGGCGCTCCCGGATTATGCCCCAGCGCAAAGCCGTGTCCGGTTTCAAAGGTGGCAGCTTTCAAAATCACATATCCTTGTACTGTCTCCAAGAGATCCCTCCTTTCTGTGCCTCGGGCCAACATGACCCGAAGTGCTGGATGTTACGAAATAAGAGGGCAGACCGGGGAGGAATGTAATAAGATATTCCCACCCCGGAAACACCCTCAAAAAAGCCCGGAATGTCAAGCCTTTGGAGGCGGCAAATCGTAACAGCCGCCCGGCCTTTTCTCCCGCATTTTCCTCATGCGTTCCCGGCTTTTCCGGCGGTTCCCTTCGGCCTTGCAGGCGTCGGAACAGTAGGCTTGACGCCCCTCGGGCAAAAATGCCTTTCCGCAGACCGCACAGGCCCGCAGCTCCGGGGAGATGCCTTCCGTTGTCAGCGACGCTTGAAGCTCCGGGTTAAGAGGTAGGACAGCCTCACGGAAATAACGGCAGTACGCCCCTGTCCAGCACTTGTGCAGCATATAGCAGGCACAGTCAAGAGGAAGGCACAGGCCGCTTTCCCGGTCATAGTTGGCGCACATCCCCGTGACCAGAGTGCGGATTTTCTTCTTCTCGTCACGGGTCAGCTCCCGGGCGTCCATTTAAGACTTCGGGCCACGATGGCCCGAAGGGCGGGGCTCCACGATCAGCGCCCGGAACTTCTTCCGGCACTGTTTTTTCTTTCCTTTGCACTCCTTGTAGTAACGGCATCCCTTACAAGGGTCGTCATTGTCCCAGCCGGGGTGCGGTACTTCCTTCATCATTCGTTCAAAAGGGCTGCTTGTAAAATTCATTCTCATTCCTCCGTATCTTCCTCCCACGGCGGGGTATCTTCGTCCTCGGGTTCCTCTGCGATCTCCTCCAGCTCCCCGTCCTCATATTCGCAGTAATCATCCTCCAAATCCGGGGCCTCATGCTTCGGCTTGTAAATCTTGAAATAGTAACCAATTCCACCGCCGGCCAGCACCACCGTACCGATCAGGAGCAGAGAGAGAAGGGGGCTGTCCTTTTTCTCCGGCTCGGGTTCCGGTACTTCCTCCACCGGTTCGGTGGGCTTTGGCTCTGGCTCCGGGGTCACTTCTTTGGGCGGTTCCTTACCCTGTTCGGCAAGAGGCAGAAGGTCGTCTGTGGTAACGGTATTGAGGAAATAGACGTTCTCGCTGGTTTTCTGTTTGTCGATCACCAGATAAAACACGCTCTCGTCTGCTGTGGTGATGGTGTAGAACTCCTTTCCATCCTCGTCGGTGGCGTTGTCCACCACGGTTCCCGTCCCGTCCGGGGTAAAGGGGTTCTGGGTTTCCGGCTCTGCTTCGGTTTCTGCCGGGGAGGGAGCTGTCTCCGGCTGCGGCTCGCTGCTCTGGGCGTAGGCCGGGACCGTAAAGATCAGGCAACACAAAAGGCTGGCAGCCATCGCCGCCAGCCTGCGAAATTTAGTTTTCTTCATGGGCTGTGTCCTCCTTTTCGGGTGCCTTCGGCTTCGGGTCAGTATGGCCCGAAGTGGTAAGGCTGTTTTTGGGGTCATTCAGAAAAGCCATCAGCTGGGCGGGTGTCAGTTTGAGGGAGCGCACCGCCTGCACGATCTGGCTGTTTTCTTCCTCCTGTTTCTGCTTTTCCAGCTCCCGGATTTTGGCCTGCCACTCGGCAGCCTTCTCCCGGGCTTTTTCCAGTTCCTTATCGAGCTTGTCGATCTTGTTCATGCAAGGACTCCTTTCCTCTGGCTCACAAACGCCCGAAGGCATAGAAATGTGTCTGCCAGTAGCTTGAATTGATGTTTGCGTATTGGATGGGCGAACCACAATGAAGCATCATCCCGTCGCCCACATAAATCCCCACATGGGACACAGGGCCGGGGCTGTCATAGGTTCCCGTGAAAAAGATAATGTCGCCGGGCTTTGCCTCGGAGGGAGAAATGATAGCACACTGGTTGTAAATGCCCTGCGCCGTGGTACGGGGCAGGTTGTGGACGCCGCTGGCCGTGTACACCCAGCAGACAAAGCCCGAACAGTCAAAGGAGGTGGACGGGCTGGAGCCGCCCCACACATAGGGCCAGCCGATGTACTTTGTGGCTTCTTCCATGAGCGCCGCAAAAGCCGGGTCATCCAGCGCCTCGCCGGGTATCTCATAGCTGGGGCCGGTATCTTCGCCGCCGTTGTAAATCCCTTCCCACAGATAGGGTTTGTTGCCTTTGAGCTGCTGCATAACGGTGTAGATTTCCCGCTGCTGTTCGTTAAGCCTCGGCAGGATCACGGCGGGCAGCGTTTTGTTTGTGAGGGTCACATTGAGAATGTAATACTCATAGGGGACTTCCTCGGTGGTGGTTTCCCCGGTCTCCGGGTCGGTGCTGGTTTCGGTGCGGTAGCGTATCTCGACTTCCTCCGTCAAGGTCAGCTCATACTGTGCCTCGAAGATCTCCCGCAGTTCGTCCTGCACCTGTTCCCGGAAATACACATGGTACTTTGCCGAGAGATAGGACGCCAGCTCATAGGGGTTATGGCCGATCTCGTCCACGGAATAGCGGTACTCGTCATAGCCGGGATGGGTGCTTTCGATGTTCGCTACCGTCTGCGCCAGCTCGTTTTCCAGTGCCGTGTAGTCCTCGTCCACGCCCAGCAGGTCCGTATCCTCCGAGGCGTAGGAGGTGCCGGATAACGCATTGGCAAGGCCGCTGCCAAGCGTGGGAAAGATAGAGCTTACCGCCGACACAAGAAAACAGAGCAGCAACAGCAGGAGCAGGACCAGCACCGCCACGGGATGACGGGTCACAAACTGCGCCGCCCGACGGGTCGCAGTTCCCGAAGCGGCAGCGGTTTTCTTTGCGGCCTTTGCGCCCTGTTTTGCAGCCGCCTTTGCTTCTTTGGAATACCGGCGTTTCAGTTTCCATTTCTGCTGCACACGGGAAAGCGGATTGCTGGCAAGTTCCGGGTGCTCGGAGGCCATCTTTTGAAAATCTACATTGGCCCGGGCTTTTATGTCCTTCCGTTCCCACTTTGCCACCTTCCGGGCTGGGTGTTCCCGCCAGCGGCGTTTGGCATAGCGGGTCAGTTTCCGGGCTCCGGCCTCTGCGGCCAGCTCGGATTTATGGGCTCCTTCCACACCCACATTTTCATGCTCGACCTCGTGTATCTTGTTGTGGACATAGAACCATGCTTCTGTACGGGCTCCCCGGACTGCCTTTTTTGCAAGCCCCGGCGGCTTCTTCGCTGCCCGTTTTGCCTCGGTCTTGTCCAGTTTCTCCCGGGCCTTTCCCAGCTTTTCCCCGGCGTGTTCCGCTTTTGCCTGTGCTTTCTGGTACTTGTCCTTTTTGCTCCCGGCCTTCTCGGCGGAGCCCTCCGGCTCCTGTGCCTTGCCGGTATCCTGCGGCCCGCCCGCTTCATCTTCCTGCCTCATGCGGTCAGAGGGACGGCTTTTCCGGCTGTCCTCTTGAAACTTGCCGCTTTTGGACTTCGGGCCATCATGGCCCGAAGGGCTGTCCTGTCCGGTATCCTCGTCCTCAAACCGCAGACGTCGGGATGGTGCGGGGGAAGGTCTTTCCCGTTCAGCCGGTCCGGGGCGATTGCCCCCGGTATCCTCCGTCGGCCCCGGCCTTTGAAAATTCCGTTTGTCCGGTTTCTTTCCGATGATGTATCCCTCCTTTCCAAACCTCGGGCCATCATGGCCCGAAGTGTGTTATGCCCGGTTCATTTCCTGTTTTTTGTCCTCCGGGCGGGTGGTCATAATGGCGTACAGCTCTGTGTTCTGCGGGAAGCGGTCAACAAACGGGATGGTGGTGTTCCCGAAGAACAGCAGCCCTTCGCCGGAATTGGTATGGGTCACATAGGAAAGCTGGTGGGGGCTGATCCCAAGCTGTTTGGCTAAAATCTGCCGGTCGCCCTGTGCCTGCGAGAGCAGCACAAGGAAGTCCGAGTTTTCAAAGATGTTCTCGATCTCCGGGCTTGCCAGAAAATCCTTCACGTTCTGCGTTAAAGCACTGGGAACGCACCCTTTTTTTCGCAGCATTTTCCAGATCGCCACACAGTAGCTTGCCGTCAGCCGGTCACGGAGCAGCACATGGAACTCGTCGAAGTAGCACCATGTAGCGATACCGCGGAGGAAATTCATGGACACCTGCGAGTTTACCAAGTCCTGCATAATGAGCATGGCAATCGTCCGAAGCCCGGCCCCCAGCTTTTTTAAGTCAAGGCATACCAGACGGCGGTTTAAGTCCACATTGGTTTCATGGTTGAACACGTTAAGGGAACCCGACACATAGATTTCAAGGGCAGTTGCCAGCCGTACCGCCTCGCCCTCCGGCTGGGAACAGAGCAGGTCATACAGGGTTTGGAGGGTCGGCATTTTGCTTGTTTCCGGGTCCTGCAAATGTTCCCGGTACATCTGGCGCACACAGCGGTCAATGACGGTCCGCTCCACCGGCTGCAAGCCGTCCTTGCCGCCGACGATCAGCTCCATCAGCGACAGGATAAAGTCGGCTTTCAGCGCCATCGGGTTTTCCTCGTCGAAGCTCAAATCAATGTCCATCGGATTGATGTGGTGGGGGCTGTCCGGGGCGATCTCGATGACCTGTCCGCCCAGCCGCTTGATAAGGGGCGAGTATTCGCCCATCGGGTCAACCACAATGATCCGGTCACGGGTGGCAAGGAACACGTTCACAAGCTCCCGCTTTGCGGCAAAGGATTTGCCGGAGCCCGGCACGCCGAGGAACAGGCCGTTGGGGTTTTTGAGCTTTTTCCGGTTTGCCATGATGACGTTATGGGAAAGTGCGTTGAGCCCGTAATAGACGGCTTCGCCATCCATGCGGAGCTCCTGCGTCATAAAGGGAACGAAAATGGCCGTGGAGCTGGTCGTCATGCCGCGCTTGATCTCAATGCCGTTATGGCCCAGCGGAAGGCTGGAAAGAAAACCGTCCTCCTGCTGGAAGTCCAGCCGCTTCAAGGTGCAGTTGTATTTCTGGACGATACCCGACACCGTGAACAGGTCATTGTCCAGCTCCCGGCGGGTCGGGGCCATGTTTACCACAAGGAAGGTCAGCAGGAACATTCTTTCATTCCGGCTCTGTAAATCTTCCAGAAGGGTCTTTGCGTCGTTGCTGTACGTTACAAGGTCGGGCGGAAGTATGTCCATGTCGTACCCTGACCGGGCTGCCTTCTTTTGTTCCTCCACCTTCATCTTGTCAATGTCGGAGACTTTGGCCTTGATGGATTTCACGGCGGCGGCCTGATCGACGGTTTGGATATGGAGAGTGATGGTCATTTCCGCGTCCATTTCCAAAAGCTCCGCCAGCAGCTTGTCCGAGAGCTCCGAGGCCAAAATCTGCAAGTAGGAGGCAGCGCCCCAAGTCGTCCCCACCCGGAACAGTCGGCTGAAACGGAAATCGAAGCTGTCCGGGGCGATAAAGTCTTTGGTGGAAAGCCCGGTTTTGGGGATCATATCCCATGAAAACCGGAAGGGGGAGCCGCTGCCGGGGTGGAGCTGCCCGTGAAGAAGCTCCAGCCGTTCCAGCCCCGAAAGGGAGCGGCACTTGACGCCCAGCTTTTTGAAGTTCCCGCAAATGTCCGCCTCTACACGTTCCAGCCTTGCCCTGGCGGTGGGAAGGTCGTCCACATTCACGCCGAAGGTCAGGAGCTTTGTGCGGACAATGCCGTTGTTGCTTTTGGCGATCTGGTTTTCCAGCATTTCCACATACTCACACCGGACGCTGTTGTAATCATCGTCCTGCATGGGGATGTTCACGCTGTACCGGCTGCCCGGGCGGCTCCGGTGGTTGAGGAAGGAAAGCTGGAACGGAAGGCTGCTGTCAAAGTAGTTGAGGCAGGCGCTCCACCCGTCAAAGATGGCCGCCTGATCTTCGGACTGTGCGAGCTGGTAGTTGATGTCCTCGTATTCAATGGTTTTGGTGTAATAGCGGTCCGCTACCCGGCACACCCCGTCCCGGTACATTTCCCGGTAAGGGAGGGTCTGCTGGGCGGTGGTGGGAATGTTCTTTCCTTTCGTGAACAGGCCGGTAAGGCCCTGCTTTTCAGGCTTTCTGCCTGCGGGCTTTCCGGCCCTTCTGCTGTTTCGCAATCGGCTGCGCCTCCTTTCTGGCGCTAAGCAGCGCATAGAAGTTTTCGGTTTTGTAAGGCCGCACACGGGGATAGAGGAACCGGGTGCGGATGATGTTTTTCAGCACTTTTTCCAGCGGCAGACCGTCTCGTTCATACATAGCCAGAAAGAAGAACGGGAGCATGAGGCCGATCATCAGGAACATGGCGGCACTGTTCCCGATACTGCCACGGGAAAACAGGTAAGCCGGGAGGCCCACCGCCGCCGCGCTGGAAAAACAAACAAGCTGGCGCTTCGTCAGATTGAAGGCCAGCTTTGTCTTGATTTTGGAAAGGTCTTTTGGTACTGGCACATAGGCCATTTTGGTACACCTCCTTTATTGCTTCGGGCCAGCATGACCCGAGGTTATCTTGCGGCCTCTTTGGCCGGGGCTGTGCTGCGGGCAGCTTCGACGGCTTCTCGTCCGCTCTGCCTTGCCCGCCAGTATTCGGGGTGATACTGCCGGATGGACTGATTGAGTTTTTCTTCAAACTGTCCTTTGTCCTTAATGCGGTCAGGGATTTTCCACAGCTTTTTGTCCAGCAGCTCCCGGAGCACTACGCTTTCCTGTGCGTCCTCCTCATAGCAAATATAGCCCTTGTCCTTGAAGCCGCATTTTTTGGCCGCTGGGGAGAGAACGGCGGCTACCTCGTTTGCCACCATCGTTCCGCCGTGGCTGGCGGTAGATACCAAAAACACCCCCGGACAGAGGGTTTCACAATTCTGCACCTCGCCCCACGGGGAGCTTTTCGGCGCATGGAACATTCCGCCCGTCCGTCTCCGGTCTGCCTGCATGAGTGCTGCCTTTTCTAAGATGGCTTTCAGTTCCGGGGAAAAATAGGCATATTCCCGAAGGACACGGGCGGCCTCCCCGCCGCAGGCGTTCATCAACAGGGTATAGGCGTCGCTGTCCGCTTTGGTACAGCGGCCCAGCAGTTTTCCGTCGTAATAGCAGGCCGCGTCATAGCCCGTCCGTTTGCGTGGCATGGTTCCCGCCTCCTTTCTGCTTCGTGCCAGCATGGCCCGAGGTCAACGCTCTGCACTGCGGCTGGGCTTTTCCTTCGGAGGCCGCTCTGCCTTTGCCTGTTCGGCAGCCGCTTTCCCGGCTTTGAGCTGGTCGCTGATGGACGCACGCCCCACAGAGCCGCGCTCCGCCATCTGTTCCAGCTTTGCCTCATAGGCTTGCAGAACAGCGGTGTTGAGCTGTTCCCGGAACTCCTTTGTGACAGGGTAGGCCATATCCCGGTAGCCGCCTTTGCCGTCCGGCTGGCTGGGCATCCCAAGAAAGAGGCCCTTGCTGCCCTGTACGATTTTCAGATTTTCCACCACAAAGCAGTCATTGAATTTCACGCTGGCAAAGCCCATGAGGTTTTTCACAGGTTCGATGACCCGCACGCTTACATCCAGCTTCAACGGTGCGGCCGGGGTGGTGTTTGCAACCTTTTCCTGCATGGTTTCCTCCTTTCCGGCGGGAACAAGGTTCCCGTCCTTGTAGTCATAGCCTTCCGCCCGGAGTGCCGCCAGCGTGTCCGCCGATACGCACCCGGACAGTTTCAGATCGGTTTCCACCATAAAGCGCATGGTGTCTGCTTTAGAAAATTCTTCGGGGAGCTTTCCGTAGAAAGCCGGGTGCGGCTGTCCGTCCGCACCCTGTTTGTAACGCCGAGGCATACCGCCTCCTTTCCGCTTCGGGTCAGCATGGCCCGAAGCTGTTACAAGTTTACAGTGCTTTCAACTTCGTTTCCCCACACGTCCCATCCGGGCTTTTTTTCTCTGGCGAACAATTCCACTCGTGGTATATCGCCCATCAGTTCTACAATTTTCCGCCTGGCCTCGTCCGGCTTTTTACTGTGACGCTCTATCGGGGAAACAATAAGCTGATGAACACCGGCAGACTTACGCTTCGGATGTCCTTTTACTGCTAAAAGACAAATTTCTGCATTGCCTCTGGTCCAATACCCCAGACCGTAAAACCATGAGTAGGAGCGCCGGTTCCTCTTTATCCATACAAAAGCCACAGAACGATAAGAAAAGCCCCATGCTTTAATGACCTTTAAGGCTTCCGGCAGTTGTGGGAATGTTGCCCACAGAAACAAAACGCTGTCTTTTGCAGCCAAGTCGGCCACTGGAAGGGAACAGATTTCTTCAATACTCATAGTGGGATAATGAAGCTCTGCTGATCCCTGCCTGTTTTTCTGCTCATACCGCCACGGTGGATCTGCATAGATTATCGAAAATTTTTCTTTCGGCATGATCCTCCTTTCCGCTTCGGGTCATCATGGCCCGAAGTCTCTTAATGGCAGCCGAAGATGGATTTTGCAAGACTGCCTGTTTTGAATAAGGTAAAACACAGCAGCACCGTATATCCCACGCAGCCCCAGATCGCCCCGATGGGGTCGCCGTCGGTGGCGATACTCTGGATCAGCACCGCATAGATGGCGACACAGACTAAGATCAATAGACCTTGAAAGCCCACCGCAAAGAGGGAGCGGAAATAGTTCTGCCCCATGTGTCCGGTTTCCCTGTTGGGGACTGTGGCAAACGGGATAGGCGCTAAACTTGTGAGTAAATAAATTTCAATCATACGGCCATATACGATGACGAAAATCACGATGTTTAAGGCAATCATGGTAAGCTGGATCAGGAAGGACTGGAGCCAGAGTCCGAACAGAGGGCCTAACTCCATCGCCTCAAGCTCTGTCCGCAGACTGTCCAGCACATCCGGCGTGATCTCTGTCCCGTTCTGGATAATGCCCGCTGACTGCTGGATCACATGCTGGCTCACATCAAAGACCGCCAGCACGATATTGAAGGTATTCGTCAGGATCATCACAGCCACAAAGGTTTTGAACACCCACTTAAAAAACATCCATGTGTCAACTTCATGGAGGTTGTTGCGTTCTATGAGCATCTGTATCAGTTCATAGGTCATAACAAAAGTGAGGATGACCCCGGCGATTGGCAGAATGGCAGTTTCGGAGATCTGTCGTATCATGGAAAAGACCCCGGCGTTCCAGTCCGCCGGGGTCGTGCCTACCTGTGTGGCGATCTCGCCAACGCTCTGATTGACGTTATCGAAAAGGCCGTCCAGATTTCCCATGATACCATCGACGAGCAGACCTTTCAGCCATTCAACGATTGCGTCGATGATAAAGTCCATACATCAGCTCCTTTTCTGGAAAAAGGGACAACGGGTGACACTTAGCTGAACAGGCCGGACAGCAGAGGGATAAGCTGAAGGCCGATCAGAACGACACCGCCGCCTGCCATGAGCTGTTTTATGTCTTTTATGAGAAAATATTTGCTCGAA
>ENA-OPDD01000231-OPDD01000231.1-human-gut-metagenome-genome-assembly--contig:-NODE-231-length-41030-cov-2.814472_pt1 | contig 41030 bp, 40 predicted proteins | sample MGYA00241574_ERZ501499 | MGnify/ENA primary metagenome ERZ501499 (study PRJEB25962, sample SAMEA2042576) | human gut metagenome | biome: human gut; feature: human-associated habitat; material: faeces...
TGTGGATTTTCTTTTCGCTGATCTGCACCTGGATATGGAGTGTATGCCATCCAATAGCGATAGCCGTTCCATGGTTTTTCAAAGTTTAAGACTTTTGGGTGAAATGCCTGATCATCACCGTAAGAACTGATGATATCAAGTTTTGATCTGCAAAGTTTCCTCTCCCAAGAGGCACTTGTTTTGGCTGGTTTATCAATTTCTGCCTGTGTGTTTTTTGGTGCACAAGAAGATGTGATGATCAATAAAGCTAAGATCATCACCAGTGCAATGCTTTTGTTCTTTTTTAACATAATCTCCTCCTTATTGTAAGTAGCCTGTGAAGATCAAGGACAGTAAATATGGAAATTTACATAGATTTTACCTAGGCTGTTTACAGTATAACATAAAGAACAGCCTTGTTTTCATAAAAGTATAATAATTAAGGAAAATGAAAGAAAGTTATTGGGAAAGTATGAAAAATAATGCTATAATATTACAGAACAATCAAAAAAGCGTAAACGAAAGGGGAGCCTTCTCATGGACCAGATGAAGTATCTAAAGGAACTGGCAGTGCGTTATCCAAATGTCGCAGCTGCTTCAACAGAGATCATCAATCTTCAGGCAATCTTGCATCTTCCCAAAGGAACAGAGCATTATGTTTCTGATGTTCACGGCGAATATGAGAAATTCAGCCATATCATAAGGAATGGATCAGGAGCGATCCGAAGCAGGATTGAAGATGAATTTGGGAATACACTGACAACAAAGCAAAAGAAAAATCTGGCATCAGTTATTTATTATCCGGAGCAGAAGATGGATTTAATGGAGGAAGAATTACCAAAGAATTTCCTTCTTGAATGGCAGCATGATACGATGGTACGTCTGGTTCATGTTGCAAGATCAGTCGGGAATAAATATACAAGATCAAAAGTAAGGAAAGCAATGTCACCAGAATTTGCCTATGTGATGGAAGAATTGATGGTAGAACACCGGAGAGCTGATAAGAAACGCTATGTAGAGCAGATTCTTGAGACGATCATCATGACAGGAAGGGTCAGACAGTTTATTGCAGCGATGGCCCATCTGATCCAGGATCTGACGATCGATCATCTGCATGTGATCGGAGATATTTACGATAGAGGATCTGGTCCACACAGGATCATGGACTGCATCATGAAGACAGCGAATGTTGATATTCAGTGGGGAAATCACGATATTTTATGGATGGGAGCTGCATCTGGGCACCGCGCATGTATTTGTAATGTTGTAAGAATCTGTGCAAGATACAATAATCTGGATGTTTTGGAAAATGGTTATGGCATCAATCTGATCCCGCTGGCAAGATTTGCATTGGAGTGTTACAAAGATGATGAATGTGAATTATTCCATGCATCTGGAGAAGTGGATGAGAGTAATATCCGAGAAGAAGAATTGAATAAGAAGATGCACAAAGCCATTGCGATCATGCAGTTTAAAGTAGAAGGTCAATTGATCAAACGCCGTCCAGACTTTTTGATGGATCAAAGATTACTATTAGACAAGATCGACTATGAAAAAGGAACGATCACATTAGATGGAAAAGAATATGAATTAAAAGATAAGAATTTTCCAACGATCGATCCAAATGATCCATATAAATTGACCAAAGAAGAAGAATATGTGATGGAACATCTGGTAACTGTATTTAAATACTGTGCTTATCTTCAGGAACATATAAGATTCTTATTTGCAAAAGGACACTTATACAAGGTGTTCAATGGAATGCTTCTATATCATGGCTGTGTACCGCTAAACGAAGATGGAACATTTCGTGAAGTAGAGATTGAAGGAAGAAAGTACGCAGGGAAAGAACTTTATGATGTTTTAGAACATCTGGCAAGACAGGGTTATTATGAAGAAAAAGATATGAAATCCAGAAAATATGGACAAGACATCATGTGGTTCATCTGGTCAAATGAAAACTCACCAGTCTACGGAAAAGCAAAGATGGCAACGTTTGAGCGCTATTTCTTGGACGATGCAGATCTTAAGAAAGAAAAGAAAGACTATTACTATCAGTGGTATGAAAATGAAGCAGTGATCAACCAGATCTTAGAAGAATTCGGATTAGATACATCGACAGGCAAGATTGTAAACGGGCATATGCCAGTAGCAGTAAAGAAAGGCGAAAGCCCGATCAAATGTGGAGGAAAGCTATTTGTCATTGATGGTGGATTCTCGAAAGCATATCAGAAGACAACAGGGATCGCAGGTTATACCTTAGTGTCTAATTCTTACGGATTAAAACTCGTAGCACACGAACCATTTGTATCAAGAACTATAGCGATCAGAGAGGAAACAGATATCCATTCAGATACGATCGTTATTAATAAGGTAACGAAACGTAAATGTGTTATGGATACTGATAATGGCAAGGCACTACAGGAGAAAGTGGCAGATCTTGAACAGTTATTATGGGCTTATCAGAAGGGACTTATTACGGAGCGTATTTAAATTAATTTTCATAAATTGTATCATACACATAGATTAACAGATGGAAATTGGGTGCATAAACTATAAAAAACCTGAGGTATTTCTATGCCATGTGAAAATGCAGCCCAGAGTAATGATTATTTTGAATTTATCGGGGAATACAGCGGAGTACTTGACTATGTAAAAGAAGAATTCAACACAGAATGTATTACAGTGATCGATCAGAGATTCGCGATCGCATATGTCAAAAAGAACGGACGGACATCCATATATGGACAAAATTATCCATATAATACGATTCCACGTTGTTTCGGTCTGATGGACACACAGATGTTAGAAGATGTCGGAGTAGCGCAAGTCAGAAGGAGTACCTTGGATCTTTATGGAAATGGTGTTTTAGTTGGAATGATCGATACAGGGATCGACTATGAACATCCAGCATTTCGTTATGAAGATGGCAGCAGTAAGATATATTCTCTATGGGATCAGACAATAGAAGGTGACCCAGAAGATACATTTCTGGGATATGGGACAGAATATACAAAAGAACAAATAGAAGAGGCACTAAAAAGCGACGTGCCACAGCAGAAAGTACCATCGAAGGATGAATCCGGACATGGTACTTTTTTAGCAGGTTTAATTGCTGGAAATGAGGATAACGAAACAGGATTTTCAGGAATTGCTCCGAATGCAGGATTGATCGTAGTGAAATTAAGAAAAGCAAAAGACTATTTGAAAGAATATTACTGTATTGATCCAAAATACGAAGCATATGCAGAAACAGACATCATGCTGGCAGTTCACTATATCGATCATATTGCAGAACAGTTGCAAAGACCGATCGTCATATTCTTAGGCATTGGCACCAACCTTGCGTCTCATCTTGGAACAGGACCATTAGATCAGTATCTGTCAGGCAGAGCGATGCTTCGGGGAGTCGCAGTTGTCACAAGCGCTGGAAATGAGGGGCAGGCAAGACATCATTACAGTGGTCAGGTTTCACAAAATGATGCAAAAGTGGAAGTCAAAGTTGGAGAGTCGGAGTATGGATTTACAATGGAACTATGGGGATTAGCTCCGAACCGCTATTATGTAGATATTGAGTCACCGTCAGGACAGAAAACAGGTAGGATACAAGGTGGGTTAAGCGGGCAAAGATACGTAACATTTTTATTAGAAAAAACAAGGCTGATCGTAGAATACTTTACGGTAGATACATCTGCAGGAGCTCCAGTTATCGTTATGAGATTCCAAAATCCGGCACCAGGAATCTGGAACATCTACGTCAGTGACGATGGCGTAGGAAATCGTGAATTTGATCTGTGGCTTCCAATCACAAACTTTATCAGCGAAGATACATTTTTCTTGGAATCCACACCATATAATACACTGGTAGCACCATCAAATACAGGATTGCTGATATCTTGTGGAAGTTATAATTCCAACACAGGAAGCCTCGCGATCGACAGCAGCAGGGGATTTCCAAGAAATGCGGTTAAACCAGATTTTACAGCACCAGGAGTAGAAATTCTAGGACCGTTACCAAGGAAACGCTATGGCAGAAAATCAGGAACAAGCGTTTCAGGAGCAATTACCGCGGGTATAGCAGCATTGATGTTAGAATGGGGGATCATGCAGAAAAATGATATGCAGATCAATACGACAAGAATTAAAAATTATCTGATCCGGGGAGCAAGGAGAGATCCGGAAAGAATCTATCCAAACAGAGAATGGGGGTATGGTCAAGTGGATCTGTATGAGACATTTTTGGGAATTCGGTAACAGCTATTTTCTGACTCATACATGCAGCATTACTTTTCGATAATTTACGAAGCAAAGAAACAAACAACTAAGAAACAGTCCCCACAAATATCCGTTCACTCCATATAAAGGAATCGCAAATAAAATAAAACAAATCTGGATCACAAGAGATACACTATTATGAAGTAGTGTATCTTTTGTTTTTCCAAGCCCATTTAATATGGTAGATAAGATGGAAGAACAATACAAAAACGGACATAAAAAAGACAATGATCTTAAATACTTTCCGCAAAGAGGATCATGAAAAAAGAAATTTCCGATCCAGGGTCCAAAAACAAAGAATCCGCCAAAAGCTCCAATTCCAAGAAATGTACAAAAGATAAGAGGTAAGATCGCACAACGTCGAAGATAAGAGGGATCGTTGTGAGTTTTGGCAGCAGAAATCTTAGGCAGAAGCATCAAAGATAATGCATTGGTGATCGTAGAAGGAAACATGATAAAAGGCAGTGCCATGCCGCTTAAGATGCCATAGATCTCGACGCTGCGGTAACGATTTCCATAAAAACGATATAACATCATTGGGATCAGAATACTTTGCACACTCTGTAATAAGGTGACAGAAAAACTATTCAAAGTCAGTGGGATCCCAAGGGATAACAGTTCATGAAATACAGAAAGTTTTGATGCAGAAAGAGTAGACTTTGACAAGCTGTCAGCAGACTTTTTGTGTAAGAAATAGAAGATCAGAGTAAAGAAAAATGAAACGATCTCCCCAACAGTCATTCCACAGACAGCTAGAAAAGCAGGAACTGGCATTTTCTCTATCATGAATACAGAAAGTAAAAAGATAGAGGATACCCTTGAAATCTGTTCCAGACACAAAGAAAAAGCAGGAACACCCGAATTCTCAATTCCAAGGCAGTACCCATGAATACAGTTCTTGATCCCGACAAATGGAAGAACAAGAACAGCAAGTCTCAGGCATGGTACACAGCTTGGTTCATGAAGAAAAACTGAACAGATCAGTTCTGCATACCAAAATACAAAGAAGGAGAAAATGATACAAAGGCAAAGTGTAAGAATGATCGTAATGCGAAGTACATAACGAGCAGCATTAATATTTCCCGTAGCTTTTTTCTCAGCAGTGATCTTAGAAAGTGCGATCTGAAATCCCTGAAAACAGACAGCAAACCCAAGGAGATAAACAGGAAAGATCAATTGATAAATTCCAATCTGATGTGCACCGATCACGCCTGCCAGAAATATTCTATTATAGAAGCCGATGAGTCTTGAAAAAAAATTAGAGAGTGTTAAGATCACAGTTCCGCAAATAAACGGGCTTGCCTTTTTCATAGGAAATACCAGCCATTTTTAATTATTGTATGAAATAAAAAAAAAAGATATGACAAATAATGTTGACATAAGATACATGCTTTGTTAAGATAACAAATGAAATCCGAGTTATATAGTCGGGATTGAGGTGAGAGAATGAAATTATCGACAAAAGGACGCTATGGATTAAGAGCGATGGTAGACATTGCGGTATACAGTCAGGACAGCCCGGTACCGATCAGTGCGATCGCAGAGAGACAGAATATTTCCGTCAGATACTTAGAGCAGTTATTACCTAAACTGAAGAAAGCAGGGATCATCAAAAGTATTCGTGGAGCACAGGGAGGATATATGTTAGATAAAGATCCAAAAGATATTTCGGCAGGAGATATCTTAAGGACTTTGGAAGGAGATTTAACACCGATTGACTGTGCAGCATTTACCGGAGACACATCGACTTGCAGCGGCACAAAATTCTGCGTGACCAAGACAGTTTGGAAACGAATCAATGACAGCGTTCAGCAGGCGGTTGATTCGATCACTTTACAAGAATTGATGGAAGAATCAATCGAAATACATACCAAATATGATCAAGAAGAAAGGTAGGAATCATAATCATGGAAAAGAAAATAATTTACTTAGATCATGCTGCTACTACAGCAACAAGACCGGAAGTTGTAGATGCAATGCTTCCTTATTTTACAGAAAACTTCTGGAATCCATCCAGTGTATATACACCAGCATTAAATAACCGTAAAGTTGTAGACGAATCAAGAGAAACAATCGCAAGATCACTTGGAACAACAGCAGAGAATATCTACTTCACAGCAGGTGGTTCTGAATCTGATAACTGGGCATTAAAATGTACAGCAGAAGCTTATGCAAACAAAGGAAAGCATATCATCACAAGTAAGATCGAACATCATGCGATCCTTCATACATGTGAATATCTTGAGAAAAAAGGATTTGAGATCACATATATTGACGTTGATGAGAACGGAATCTTAAAATTAGATGATTTAAAAGCAGCGATCAGACCAGATACGATCTTAATCTCTGTGATGTTTGCAAACAACGAGATCGGAACGATCCAGCCAATTAAAGAAATCGGAGCTATCGCAAAAGAACATGGAATCTTATTCCATACAGATGCAGTTCAGGCATATGCTCAGATTCCAATCAATGTAGATGAATATAATATCGATATGTTAAGTGTCAGCGGACACAAATTCGGTGGACCAAAGGGAATTGGATTCTTATATATCAGAAAAGGATTAAAACTTCGTTCTTTCATTCATGGTGGAGCACAGGAAAGAAAAAGACGTGCTGGAACAGAGAATATCACAGGTATCGTAGGAATTGCAAAAGCAGTTGAAATCGCATTTGCAACAATGGATGAAAGAATCAAGCATGAGACAGAAGTCCGTGACTATGCGATCAAGAGAATCCTGGCAGAAGTTCCATACTGCCGTTTAAATGGAGATGCACAAAAGAGAGTACCAAACAACATTAATATCAGTTTCCAGTTCATCGAAGGAGAATCTTTACTGATCATGCTTGATATGGCAGGAATCTGTGCATCCAGTGGATCAGCATGTACATCAGGATCCTTAGATCCATCTCATGTACTGTTAGCTATTGGACTGCCTCATGAGATCGCTCATGGATCACTTCGTATGACGATCGGAGAAGAAACAACAAAAGAAGATATGGATTATGTTGTAGACAATATCAAAGAGATCGTGACAAAATTAAGAACAATGTCACCATTATATGAAGATTTTGTAAAGAAAAATAATTAAGAGGTTTTCCATAGAGGAAAATAATGAAAATAAAATTTCAGTAGAATTTATAGATAAGATCAGGAGGAATCATAATGTACAGTGAGAAAGTAATGGATCATTTTCAGCATCCAAGAAACGTAGGAGAAATTGAAAATGCCAGTGGTGTGGGAACAGTTGGTAACGCAAAATGTGGAGATATCATGAGAATCTATTTAGATATCGATGATAATGGAATCATCCAGGATGTTAAATTTAAGACATTTGGATGTGGAGCAGCCGTTGCAACAAGCAGTATGGCAACAGAGCTTGTCAAAGGAAAGAACATTCAGCAGGCATTAGAAGTAACAAACAAAGCGGTTATGGAAGCATTAGATGGACTTCCACCAGTGAAAGTTCACTGTTCTTTACTTGCAGAAGAAGCAATTCACGCAGCATTATGGGATTATGCTGAGAAAAATGGTATCAAGATCGAAGGATTAGAAAAACCTAAAACAGATATCAGTGAAGGTGAAGAAGAAGAGGAATACTAGGAGGCAGTTGTGAAAGAAAAAGTCGTGGTTGGAATGTCAGGAGGCGTTGATTCATCCGTTGCGGCATATCTCTTAAAGAAACAGGGATACGATGTGATCGGTGTGACAATGCAGATCTGGCAGGAAGAAGATGAGTTTGTTCAGGAAGAGAATGGTGGATGCTGTGGACTATCAGCTGTTGATGATGCAAGGCGTGTAGCACAGATGATCGGAATTCCTCATTATGTCATGAATTTTAGAAAAGACTTCAAAGATAAAGTCATTGACTATTTCTGTGAAGAATATTTAAATGCAAGAACTCCAAATCCATGTATCGCATGCAACCGTTATGTGAAATGGGAGTCCTTATTAAAGCGTTGCTTAGACATTGGAGCAGACTATATTGCAACCGGACATTATTCACAGATCACAAAGCTTGATAACGGACGTTATGCATTAAAATGTTCTAAGACACAGAAGAAAGATCAGACCTATGCATTATATAATCTGACTCAGAATCAGCTTTCTAAAACACTCATGCCGATCGGGGCATACACAAAAGATGAAGTCAGACAGATCGCAGAAGAGATCGGACTGTTAGTTGCCAACAAGCCTGATAGTCAGGATATCTGCTTTGTAGATGATAACTATGGCGAATTTATCGAAGAGACAACTGGAACAAAGATTCCAAAAGGGAACTTTGTAGATCCAGAAGGCAATGTCTTAGGAGAGCATAAAGGGATCATTTACTATACAGTAGGACAGAGAAGAGGTCTTGGATTATCCTTGAAGAAACCAGGATATGTCATCAAAGTAGACAAAGATACGAATGAAGTTGTAGTCGGAGACAAACAGGATCTGTTTGCCAATGTTTTATATGGAAATAAAGTAAACTGTATGTCTGTACCAGAGTTTGAAGATGGTATGAAACTGATGGCGAAGATTCGATATAATAGTCCGGAAGTCCCTTGCAGAGTCTATATGACAGGGGAAGATGAAGTAAGAGTTGTCTTTGATGAACCACAGAGAGCGATCACGCCAGGACAGGCAGTCGTATTCTATGATGGAGACATTGTTGCAGGAGGGGCTACGATCCTTCGTGCAGCAAATGAAAATATGTGAATTTTATTTCATACTTTCTTCTAAAAAAAAGTTATGTTACAATACAATGAGTTGTATATTAAACACATAACAGGAGAAAGAGGTAGTATGCTAAATTTTATCAGAGGATTTTGTATGGCATTAGCTGACAGTGTTCCGGGTGTATCTGGTGGAACGGTTGCGTTCTTACTTGGTTTTTATGACAAGTTTATCATGTCACTCGATCATTTGATGTCAGGAACAAAAGAAGAAAGAATTGAAGCAATTAAGTTCTTAATAAGGATCGGCATTGGATGGGTCGTTGGAATGGGAGCAGCAGTTTCTGTTTTGGCAAGTATTTTTGATGACAGGATTTATGAGATCAGTTCTTTATTCTTAGGACTTATCATTTTTGCAATTCCGATGATCTGCAAAGAAGAGAAAGATTCATTAAAGGGAAAATACCAGAATATCATCTGGGCAGTGATCGGAGTTGTACTTGTTGCAGCGATCACATACTTTAATCCAGTATCTGGAAAAGGAATCAGTGTTAGCGTGGAACATTTAAATATCGCATTGGTTGTTTATATCTTCGCAGTAGCGATGGTAGCAATCTCAGCGATGGTACTTCCAGGGATTTCAGGATCAACAATGCTTCTGATCTTTGGATTATATGTTCCAGTGATCACAGCACTCAAAGAAGTGATGCATCTTCATCTGTCTTATTTCCCAGTCATAGTGATCTTTGGACTTGGAGTTTTGGCAGGGATCACACTCGTGATCAAACTGATCCGCCGTGCATTGGAGAACCATAGAAGTGCGATGATCTATTTTGTTATCGGAATGATGATCGGTTCTTTATATGCGATCGTTATGGGACCAACAACACTGGAGAATACAAAAGCAGCGATGACACTTCATACGTTCCATCCAGTATTCTTTATTATCGGTATTGTGATTGTCTTCGGTCTTGAGAAGATCAAAGCGATCGCAGAATAATACGAACAATTAAATGATACAAAAGTATCATGATCATAAAAGAAGTTTTGCAGGAATTTATCTGTGAGACTTCTTTTTTTGATATATTTTGTGAAGAGATGATGATCGTAAATTCATGATAAACATTCACAGTTTTGACATAATCCTATGATAGAATAAAGTCAACAAAATAAGAAGGATGTTTCTTTTTTATAGGAAAGAAATATAAATAAATGGTATGAGAAAATAAGATTAGGAGGAAGATACAAGGTGAATGAATTAAAGATATTAGTTGTGGATGATGAAAGCAGAATGCGAAAGCTAGTCAAAGACTTTCTGACAAGAGCCGGCTATCAGGTGTTAGAAGCACAGGATGGTGAAGAAGCGGTTGATACCTTTTATTCTACAAAGGGAATCAATCTGTTAGTATTAGATGTTATGATGCCGAAGATGGACGGATGGGAAGTTGTCAAAGAAATCCGTAAAGTATCTAAAGTTCCGATCATCATGCTGACGGCAAAAGATCAGGAACAAGATGAACTTCTTGGATTTGAACTTGGAGTGGATGAATATATTTCCAAACCATTCAGCCCAAAGATCTTGGTTGCCAGAGTGGAAGCCATTTTAAGAAGAACGGTTCAGACAGAAGGTGAACAGATAGAAGCTGGCGGAATTGTCATGGATGTTGGGGGACATCATGTCTCTATTGACGGCAAAAGCATCAATCTGAGTTACAAAGAATTTGAATTATTACAGTATTTTATGTCCAATCAAGGAAGAGCCCTTACAAGGGAAAGTATCTTAAATCAGGTATGGAACTATGATTACTTTGGAGATGCAAGAACGATCGACACCCACGTAAAGAAATTAAGAAATAAACTTGGTGAAAAAGGTTCTTATATTCATACGATCTGGGGAATGGGATACAAATTTGAGGTTGAAGAGAATTGAGAAAGAAATTATTAAAGAACCGTTCAGTCAGAGTCAAGATGACATTGATGCTGATCATTATCATGACGTCGGTGATCTTATTATCAGTACTGATCAATCTTACTATGTTGAAGACATATTATACTGTGAAGGAAAAGAAGACGATCAAAGAATCCTATTACCAGATACAGAAAGTTTTTCAAAAAGATACGGTACGGAAGAATGATGTGGATGAGATCGCGAAGACTTATAATTACAGGGTTTTGATCAGTGATGGATCAGGAACGATCGTTTATAGTTCTGAAGGAGAGAAGAGCTTGATGTATAAAAGCCTTTGGAACATTTTAAATGAAAATCTTGACAAGATCAGTAACCAGATCAAGAAGCAAGGTTATGCAGTTATGACCAATACCAATAAGAGTATGGGAACAAGCATCAATCTAATGGGCTATCTGGATGGTGATTATACAGTGATCATAAGTACACCGATGGAAAGTATCCAGACAAGTGCCAGATTATCCGGACAGTTTACGATGTATGTTGGACTGATCTTGATCATTTGCGGCGCAGTTGCGATGTATTTATACAGCCGCCAGTTTACAAGACCAATTGAAGATATGGCCAAGGCTGCGAATCAGATGTCACATTTAGATTTTGATGTGAAAGTACCAACAGGATCTGATGATGAATTAGGACGACTTGGAGCCAGTATCAATGAGTTATCATCTAAATTGGAATTCACCATTTCAGAACTGAAAACAGCGAACAATGAACTGCAAAAAGATATCGAGCAGAAAGTTCAGATTGATGAGATGCGAAAGGAATTCTTATCCCATGTATCCCATGAATTAAAGACACCGATCGCACTGATCCAGGGATATTCGGAAGGATTGAAAGACAATATCTTAGATGATGAAGAAAGCAAAGAGTTCTATTGTGACGTTATTGCAGATGAAGCAAAGAAGATGAACCGTATGGTACAGAAACTTCTGACACTGAATCAGATTGAATTCGGAAATAATCAGGTCAATATGGAACGATTTGATATTACAGAAATGATCCGCAATATGGTAGAATCAAGCAAGATCCTTGTGGAAAAGCAAGAAGTCAAGATCATATTTGATGAGCCAGAGACTCATGTGTGGGCAGATGAATTTATGATCGAAGAAGTTGTGAACAACTATCTGAGCAATGCCAGAAATCACGTAACAGATGGTGGGATCATCAAAGTCAGCTATTGTCGTCATGGAAATGACGTGAGGATCAAAGTATTTAATACGGGAGACCATATTCCACAGGAAGATATTGATAAATTGTGGGTAAAATTCTATAAAGTCGATAAAGCAAGAACAAGAGAATACGGTGGAAGCGGAATCGGATTGTCTATCGTAGAAGCAACGATGAAAGCACATGGCAAAGATTATGGAGTTGCCAATGTAGAAGGTGGTGTAGAATTTTACTTTGATGTGGAATCTGCGGATTCTGAATCTGTACAATGTTAAAAAAGCATTTTCATTGTGTTGTGTATGGAAGTAAAAATGCTACAGACAAAGAAATGAGTTTTGTGGTATGATAGATAAATAGTGTAAGCAAAAAGAAATCAGTGTAAACTGGTTTCTTTTGGATAATAGGATAAAAAGGATGAAAAGAAATATGTTAAAAGATTACAAAGAACAGATTCAGGATGCAGACCTTGTATTAGTGGGAATCGGACGAGAATTGCGTGCAGACCGTGTGATCGATTTCAAGAAAGCGATCACAAATGAACATTACCAGAATCTCATCGATAAAGAAGATGAAGATTCCAAATGGATGAGAACTGTTTACGAGAGAGAGTATTTATTATCCATGAAAGAGACAGATCTGTTTAAAGAATTAGAAGAAGTTTTGGAAGGAAAAGAATATTTCGTAGTGACGAGTAACGATGATGGATTATTGTATCATACCGATTTAAAGAAAGATCACGTGACAGCACCATGTGGAAACGGAGATTTCTTCCAGTGCAGTGCACCATGTGATGAGCAGCTCTATCCTGCGAACTTAGGACTTAGAGATTTGATCGACTATTATGAAAAAACAGGAAAGATCGAACATCTGGAATGTCCAAAATGTGGAAAACAATTGATCTTTAATGTCCGCACAGAAGAGACAAAATCTATCTATATCGAAGGAGCTTACTTAAATTCATGGGCAAGTTACACAAAATGGCTGCAAAACACTTTAAATAAAAAGCTTTTTATATTAGAATTAGGAGAAGGTTTTGAAGTTCCAAGTTTGTTCCGCTGGCCTTTTGAGAAGATGGCATTCTACAATGAGAAAGCAACGTTCGTAAGAGTTCATCATTCACTATACCAGATCGGAAAAGAAATCAAAGAAAAAGGAATAGGGATCAAGATGGACAGCCGTGACTTTTTAAACATAGCACACGAATAGGAGGCACCTATGATAGCGATTATTGATTATGATGCAGGAAATATCAAAAGTGTTGAAAAAGCACTCAATTATCTTGGAGAAGAAGCAATCATCACAAGAGATCACGATGAGATTGTAAACAGCGATAAAGTGATTCTTCCGGGAGTTGGAGCATTTGCAGATGCGATAGAGAAGATCCGTCATTATGGATTAGAAGAAACGATCCATGAAGTTGTAGAGAAGAATATTCCATTTTTAGGAATCTGTCTTGGGTTACAGCTGATGTTTGAATCCAGCGATGAAGGACCGGGAGTCAAAGGACTTGGATTATTACCAGGAAAGATCTTAAGAATTCCAAAGAGTGGAGATTTAAAGATTCCACATATGGGATGGAATAATATCAAAGTCAAAGAAGATTCAAGATTATTCAAAAGACTGCCAGAGAATCCTTATGTATATTTTGTACATTCTTACTATCTTCAGGCAGACGATGAAGATATTGTAGCAGCAACAACCGAATATGGTGTGAAGATTCACGCAGCAGTAGAGAAAGACAACATCTTTGCCTGCCAGTTCCATCCAGAAAAGAGCAGCACCGTAGGATTACAGATTTTAAAGAACTTCGTTTCACTATAGGAGGAATTGGCTATGCATACAAAGAGAATTATCCCATGCTTAGATGTGAAAGCAGGACGCGTCGTAAAAGGTGTCAATTTTGTCAATCTGATCGATGCCGGAGACCCGGTAGAGATCGCAGCAGCATATGACAAAGCAGGCGCAGATGAACTTGTATTCTTAGACATCACAGCATCATCCGATGCAAGAAATATCATGATCGATATGGTAAGAAAAGTCGCAGAAAAGGTATTTATCCCATTTACAGTCGGTGGAGGAATCCGTACGGTTGAGGATTTTAAGGCTATCTTACGAGAAGGAGCAGATAAGATTTCCATCAACTCCTCAGCGATCAATACCCCAGATTTGATCAATGATGCTGCAGACAAATTCGGAAGCCAGTGCGTTGTTGTAGCGATTGATGCCAAACGCAGAGCCGATGGAAGCGGATGGAATGTATACAAGAACGGTGGAAGAATCGATGTAGGCTTAGATGCTGTAGAATGGGCCATGGAAGCAAACCGCCGCGGAGCAGGAGAGATCCTGTTAACAAGCATGGACTGTGACGGAACGAAAGCAGGATATGACAATGAACTGACAAGAATCATTGCAGAGAATGTTGATATTCCAGTGATCGCATCTGGTGGTGCGGGGAATAAAGAACATTTTTATGATACATTGACAGAAGGAAAAGCAGATGCAGCATTGGCGGCTTCACTGTTCCATTTTAATGAATTGAAGATAGCTGATCTGAAGGAATATCTGGATCAGAGAGGGATCAGTGTCAGAAGATAGAATTATATCATTTGATGATAAGGAAAGAAGACTCTTTTTTGTGAGGAGTCTTCTTTTTTAATACAATGTTATTGTAAAATATTGACAGTAATAAGCAAATGTGTTTTAATTACATAAAATGAAAATATTTACATAAATAAAATATTGACACCAAATACGACACCAAATATAATAAAAGAAAGGAAGATACAAATGTCAAAATGGGATAAACTAATCGCACGTATTTGCAATTTGTCGAAGGATCTTCGATTTACACAATTACAAAAGGTATTAGAAACTTATGGGTATAGGATGGATGCCCCAAGAAGTGGAAGCAGTCATTATACATTTAGAAAACAAGGGAAAAGTCCAATTACAATACCAAAGCATGAACCAATTAAAAAAGTATATGTAGAAATGGTAAGAAAGGTTGTAGAAAGCGAGGAAAGAGAAAATGAAAACGCTGAATGAGTATATGAGTATGTCATATAAGATGGAAATCATAGAAGATCAAGATGAAGGTGGGTTTGTAATATCTTATCCTGATTTACCAGGTTGTATTACATGTGGAGAAACGATAGAGAGTGCAATGCAGAATGCAAAAGATGCAAAAAGAGAGTGGATCAGAGCAGCATTGGAAGAGGGAATAGAAATTTATGAACCAGATAGCTTGGAAAATTATTCTGGACAATTCAAATTAAGAATACCACGAAGTCTACACAGATCATTAGCAGAACATTCACAGAGAGAAGGAATTAGTATGAATCAATACTGTGTTTATTTACTTTCGAAAAATGATGTGATGTATTCAAAATAGTATGAATGATTAAGGAAAGAAGTAGAATTATAGAAAACCAAAACAGCCAAAGGCAAAGCAAGAAAGCATCCTCTATATCGTTGGGCAAGACTGACCACAGCAACAACATGGGAAGAGGTTGCGCAGGAATCAGCAGGTAATAGATATATGGAAAGGATACAAGAAGAAATGGTAAAGATGAGCTAGGATGAACGGGACAGATATCTATATTTGAAAGAAGCGATGGCAGCGAGTGACAGAGTGAGTCAGATGCAGAGTGCGGAAAATCGTGGAAGAAGAGAGGAAATTTATCAAGGAAAAATTTTAACTCAGATTTCTATGATTCAGAAAAAAGTGAAGAAAAATAAGAATCTTGAACAGATAGTCGATGAATTAGAAGAACCAATGGAAGAAATAAAACCAATCTATGATCAAGTAAAACAACATCCAGACAAAACAGCAGAAGAAATTTACAATCTAATTAATAATGAATAAAAATCGGAGGAAAATACAAATGAGTATCAAAACAGACAAAGCAGCACAAAACCACCAGAAAGGCTACAACTGTGCCCAGGCAGTTGCCTGTGCATTTGCTGAAGAAATGGAAATCGACGAATCCATCATTTTCAAGATGATGGAAGGCCATGGACTAGGTATGGGATGCATGGAAGGAACATGTGGAGCGATCACCGGAGCCGTTGCAGTCATCGGTGCCATAAAAAGCTGTGGAGACATCGAGAAACCAGTTTCCAAGGCAGCAACCTATAAACTAACAGGAGAGCTTGTAAAACGCTTTCAGGAGAAGAATCAAGCAACAAAATGTAAGGACCTAAAAGGGATTGAAACGGGAAAAGTCTTAAGATCCTGTCCAGGCTGCATTGAAGATGCAACAGCCATTCTGGAAGAAATTTTAGCAGAATGATCTAATTGAAATAGAAAGAAACAAACAAGAAGCCATGTTACAAGCATAGACAAGATTTATCTATGCCGGAACATGGCTTCTTTTTATTAGCATTTGATTCTAAACAATAGAAAAATAACTATTTATTCATATTTTTCTCAGCCGCAGAAAGCATCAGCTTAATACGGTTGATCTGGTTAACCTCGCTAGCTCCCGGATCATAGTCGATCGCCACGATGTTCGCATCAGGGAATGCCTGACGGATTTCTTTGATAACACCCTTACCAACGACATGGTTCGGTAAGCATGCAAATGGCTGTGTACATACGATATTTGGAGCACCGCTGTGAATCAGTTCAACCATCTCACCTGTTAAGAACCAACCCTCACCAGTCTGGTTACCGATTGATACGAATGGTTTTGCATATTCTGCAAGGTCTTTGATATATGCAGGCGGCTCAAAACGGTTACTCTTGGCTAGTTCTTTACGAAGAGTCTGACGATAACGTTCAACGATCCAGATTGCGGAGTTGCTGACGATCGCAGATTTCTTGGATTTACCAAGGTAACGGTATTTGAAGTTACTGTTGTAGAAGCTGTACATGAAGAAGTCTAACAGATCAGGTACAACAGCTTCCGCACCTTCACGTTCCAGAAGCTCTACTAAGTGATTGTTTGCGTCTGGAAGGAATTTAACAAGGATCTCTCCAACGATTCCGACACGAGGTTTCTTGATATCCTTTAATGGAATGCGGTCGAAGTCACGAATGATTCCACGGATATTCTTCTGGAATGTATAGAAGTTACCTTTGGCAATATCACGTTTACATTTAGCAGCCCATTGTCTGTGTAATTTGTTGACAGAACCAGGTTTTACTTCATAAGGACGTGTATGATAAACCGTTCTCATAAAGACATCACCATAAACGATCGCCTGAACTGCTTTGTTTAATAAACCAGGTGTAAAGCTAAATCCACTGTTTTTCTCGATTCCCTGGGCACTTAAACCAACAACAGGAACATAACCGTAACCAGCTTTTTCAAGTGCACGGCGGATAAAACTGATATAGTTTGTTGCACGGCATCCACCACCTGTCTGGGAGATGACAAGTGCGATCTTATGAGGATCATATTTACCAGAAAGTAATGCGTTCATTAACTGTCCGATAACGATCAGAGATGGATAGCAGGCATCATTATTTACATACTTAAGACCTGTGTTAACATCTTCCATACCACCCTGATTTAAAACTTCAACGTTATATCCACAAGACTGCAGAGCAGGCTCTAAGAATTCAAAATGGATCGGAGACATCTGAGGAACTAACAGTGTATAGTTCTTACGCATCTCTTTTGTAAATTCCACACGTTTGATCGCTGGAGATACAGGTTTTGGTTCGATCTTATGTTTTTTACGGACACGGACAGCACTGATCAGTGAGCGGATACGGATTCTTGCCGCTCCAAGGTTATTAACCTCATCAATCTTTAATACTGTGTAGATACGTCCGGATTTTGTTAAGATATCTTTCACTGTATCAGTTGTAACAGCATCCAGTCCGCAACCGAAAGAGTTTAACTGAATGACTTCTAACTGTTTATTTGCTTTTGCATAGTTTGCTGCAGCATATAGTCTGGAATGATACATCCACTGATCCTGTACGTTTAATGGACGTTCAACCTTTGATAAATGAGAAATAGAATCCTCAGTTAAAACAGCAATTCCATAAGAGTTGATCAATTCTGGAATACCATGGTTGATCTCAGGATCGATATGATATGGACGACCACATAGAACGATACCAGTTCTTCCAGTTTCAGCAAGGTAAGCAAGGACTTCCTCACCCTTATTCTGGATATCTGTACGAACTTGTGAAAGTTCTGCATAAGCTTTATCAACCGCGTGATTTATTTCGTCAGCAGTCAAATGATACTGAGCTTCTAATTCCTCAAATAAACGGGATTTTAAAGCTTCTTCATTATCCAGTGCTAAGAATGGATTCATAAAGTTGATATGCTCTGTTGCAAGTTCTTCCATGTTATTTTTGATATTTTCTGCATAAGAAGTAACGATCGGGCAATTATAATGGTTGTTTGTACCTTCCATTTCGTCACGTTCATAAGGAATACAAGGGTAGAAGATATCCTTGATTCCCTGTTTGATCAGCCACATCACATGACCATGGGCTAATTTTGCAGGGTAACATTCAGATTCACTTGGAATAGATTCGATACCTAACTCATAAATCTTACGAGAAGATTCAGGAGATACCACAACTTTAAATCCAAGATCCGTAAAGAATGTATACCAGAATGGATAGTTTTCATAAATATTTAAAACTCTAGGGATACCAATGACTCCACGAGTGGCTTTCTCATCAGATAAAGGTTCGTAGTCAAAGGTACGATGAAGTTTGTAATCGTAAAGGTTTGGAATATTTTCAGCATTCGGTTCTTTCCCAATACCACGTTCACAACGGTTACCAGTGATATAACGGCGTCCGTTAGAGAACTTATTGATCGTTAACAGGCAGTGATTTGTGCAGCCTTTGCATCGTGTCATGGAAGTATCAACACTCATCGCAAAGATTTCTTCTAATGGAAGCATAGAAGTTTCCATACCATCTTCGTAACGTTCTCTCGCAATCAGTGCGGAACCAAAGGCACCCATGATACCTGCGATATCAGGTCTTACAGCATGACATCCGGAGATACGTTCAAAGCTTCGAAGAACCGCATCATTATAAAATGTACCACCCTGTACAACGATATGTTTTCCAAGGTCAGATGGGTCTGTTAACTTAATAACTTTATATAAAGCATTCTTGATCACAGAATAAGCAAGACCAGCAGAGATATCTCCGACAGTTGCACCTTCCTTCTGTGCCTGTTTTACTTTAGAATTCATAAATACCGTACAACGTGAACCAAGATCGATTGGATTCTGTGCTGTTAAAGCAACTTTGGCAAATTCCTGTACAGAATGATTTAAAGATTTCGCGAAAGTTTCAATAAATGAACCGCATCCAGAAGAACATGCTTCGTTTAACTGTACATCATCAACAACTCCATTTTTGATACGGATACATTTCATATCCTGACCACCGATATCAAGGATACAGTCCACATCAGGATCAAAGAATGCAGCTGCATAGTAATGTGCGATCGTCTCAACTTCTCCAAAGTCAAGATTTAAGGCAGCTTTTACAAGATGTTCTCCGTATCCTGTGGAACAGGAAGATACGATCTTAGCTGTCTTTGGCATCTGTGCGTCAATCTCATGAAGCGCTTCAACAACGGCGTGAAGAGGACTTCCGTTATTGTTATTGTAGTAGCTGTAAAGAAGTTCTCCATCCTCACCAGCTAAAGCAACTTTTGTTGTAGTAGAACCGGCATCGATCCCTAAGTAACAATTTCCTTTATATGTAGCAAGATCTCCACGTTTCACAACATGACGGTTATGATCTTTTACGAAATTTTTATATTCTTGTTCACTCTTAAATAAAGGCTCTAAACGGTCAACTTCCTGCTGAAGTTCGATCTTCTTCTCAAACTGTTTTAAAAGATGTTCAAAATCAGTTGTAACTTCCTCTTTAGCATTCAGAGCAGCACCGACAGCTGCAAATAAATGAGAGTGTGTAGGAGCGATAATCTCATCATCTTTTAGGTTTAATGTACGGATAAATGCTTCTTTTAATTCTGTAAGGAAATGAAGAGGTCCTCCGAGGAAAGCAACATTTCCACGGATCGGTTTACCACATGCAAGACCACTGATCGTCTGGTTTACGACTGCCTGGAAAATAGAGGCAGCAAGGTTTGGTTTTGTAGCACCTTCGTTGATCAGGGGCTGGATATCTGTTTTGGCGAATACACCGCAGCGGGCTGCGATCGGATAGATCGTATCATAATCTTTCGCATATTCATTTAATCCGCCAGCATCTGTTTGTAATAAAGAGGCCATCTGATCGATAAATGATCCGGTACCACCGGCACAGACACCATTCATACGTTGATCGATCCCATTTGTGAAATAAATGATCTTAGCATCTTCACCACCAAGCTCAATGGCAACATCTGTCTGAGGTGCATAATCCTGAAGTGCACTTGATACACAGACAACTTCCTGACAGAATGGAATATCTAAGTAAGAAGAAATGGAAAGTCCTCCGGAACCGGTAACGGTTGGAGCAAATGTCATTTCCCCAATCTGGTCTTTTGCCTTTTTTAATAAGGAAGATAAAGTTTCCTGAATCTTGGCAAAATGTCTCTGATAATCAGAGAAAAGTATATTATGTTGTTCGTCGATGACAGCGACCTTGACTGTCGTTGAGCCAATATCAATTCCTAATCGTTTCATCTTCTCGTATACCTGCTTTCTATAAAAGTACTATAATTTCAAGCGTTAAAATAATGTTAAAAAAACATATCTGTCCAATATACATGGACATTATATCTATTATAATCATTTTCAAAATAATTGCAAATAGGAATATTATCTAAAAAAATCGGAGAAAATAATGGAAACAAGGGAATGCTGCTGCATATTCTATAAAAAAGCGAAGGAATGCCAAGAATGATGCAGACAAATTCGTGTAAAGGGACAGTGTATGTTGTAAAGGAAAAGGATAGTTTATATAAGATCGCGAAAGCACATGGTGTCAGGGTAAAAGATATCATGAGACAAAATCCTTTTGTAAATGTATATAATTTACAGATTGGAGATGAATTATGTGTGCCTGGATTTACGAACGTGATCGAAGGAGCTTTCGTTCCATATGTTGTAAAAAAAGGAGAAACAATCCTTGATATAGCCAAGATGCACAAAACAACAGTGGAAAATTTAGCAAAAAGTAACAAAAAAATTAGGGAGTTAACACTTCCAGTTGGTACAGTACTGTTAATTGACAAAGCAAAATGAGTTATTTATAATGGAATAGGTAAAAGTTTGGAATTTTAGATATTTCAGATGATAAAACAGGATTCATAGAGTCCTGTTTGTGGGAAACTTATGGACAAGGTACTTCCATAGAAAGGAGCGGACAATGATCAAGTATTATCGCACGATGGATCACCAGATTCATGAAATCAGTGAACCTATGGAAGGAACCTGGATATCGTTAATTCATCCCACAGCTGCAGAACTTGCGAAGATCGCAACAGACTATAAGATTGATATTGATGACTTAAGAGCACCACTGGATGAAGAAGAACGTTCTCATATCGAAGTGGAAGAAGGTTATACTTTATTTATCGTAGACGTTCCGACAACAGAAGAGAGAAAGGAAAAAGAATACTTCCTGACGATTCCATGTGGTATCATCCTGACAGAGAAAGTGATCATTACGGTCTGTCTGGAAGATACAGCAGTGTTAGCAGACTTTAAGAATGGAAGGGTTCGAAATTTCTGGACATTTAAAAGGACAAGATTTATCTTGCAGATCCTTTATCGGAATGCATCCTTGTATCTGCAGTATCTGCGAATCATTGATAAGAAGAGTGATTCTGTTGAGAAGCAGCTTCATATTTCAACAAAGAATCAGGAACTGATCGAGCTTCTGGAATTAGAGAAGAGTTTGGTTTACTTCTCTACATCCCTGAGATCAAACGAACTGGTGCTTGAGAAGATGTTAAAGATTGATAAGATCAAACAGTATCCAGAAGATGAGGAATTACTGGACGATGTTATCATAGAGAATAAACAGGCGATTGAGATGGCAGACATCTACAGCAATATCTTAAGTGGTACGATGGATGCATACGCATCCGTTATCTCAAACAACCTGAATATTGTAATGAAGGTTCTTGCGATCATAACGATCGTTATGTCGATTCCGACGATGATCGCGAGTTTCTGGGGAATGAATGTTCCAGTACCACTGGCACATTCAGCACATGGATTTTTGATCCTTGTGATCGTATCCTTGATCCTTACGATCTTTGGAGGATATATCCTTGGAAAGAAAAATATGTTTTAATTTTTGATGATAAGAAAGGTTTTTTATGTGGCTTAATAAACTGGAAGAGAAGTTTGGCAGATATGCGATACCGAATCTCCCTAAGATCATTGTTTTATTGTATGCAGTCGGTTTTGTGATCGCCAATATATCACCACGATTATATAGTTTACTGGAATTGAATCCGTATCTGATCTTGCATGGACAAGTCTGGAGAATTGTGACATTCCTGTTGATCGGACCAGAGACGAATTTGATCTTTGTAATATTTGTATTGTTATTTTATTACTCGATCGGAAGCTCATTAGAGCAGGTATGGGGAACATTCCGATTCAATATGTATTATTTGATCGGAGTTTTAGGAACGATCGTTGGAGCATTTTTAACTTATGCGATTCTTACATTCGCATATGGAGAAGGCTATGGAGCGTTTGTTAACATGGATACTTTTTATCTGAACATGACGTTATTTTTAGCATATGCGTCTATGTTCCCAGAGATGGAAGTATATTTGTATATGATCCTTCCAATCAAGGTAAAATGGCTTGGATACTTAGATGGATTATATTTAATCTACATTTTTTTAAGTTCAGGCTTTACAGTTGCCGGAATTTCGGTTAAAGTATCTATAGTTGCAGCTTTGTTAAATTTTCTACTATTTTTCCTCTCTATGAAGAAGATTCGAAGAATGGGAGCAAACTTCAAGGCTAAAACAATACATAAGAAGAAGGCGAGAGCGTACAAAGCTAAGACGATCACGCCAAAGAAGAAGAATGGTGCGATTCACGAATGTGCAGTGTGCCACAGAACAGAACTTGACGATCCAGAATTGGAATTTCGTTATTGTTCAAAATGCGATGGGAATTATGAATATTGTCAAGATCATTTATTTACCCATAAGCATGTGAAAAGGTGAGTTGTTTATTATTTAAATATATTTTTGAAACCAAAGGAGAAAAATTATGCTAACCAAGAAGACAAAAATCATTTGTACAATGGGACCTGCAACAGACGACGATGAGGTATTAAAAGACCTGATGCGTTCAGGAATGGACATTGCCCGTTTAAACTTCTCTCATGGAGATCATGAAGAGCAGTTAGGACGTATCAAGAGAATTAAGAAGTTCAGAGAAGAACTGAATTTACCAATCGCTATTTTACTTGATACAAAAGGACCAGAGATCCGTACAGGATTATTAGAAACAGATGATGATGTTGAATTAGTAACAGGTCAGGAATATACACTGACAACAAGAGACATCAAAGGAAATAATGAAATTACCAGCATTACATATGCGGAACTTCCACAGGATGTAGAAGCTGGAAACACAATCCTGATCGATGACGGATTAATTGGGTTAAAAGTTAAAGAGATCAAAGATGGAACAGATATCGTATGTGACGTTATCAACGGAGGACTATTAGGAAGCCGTAAGGGTGTTAACGTACCTAACGTAAGAGTTAACTTACCATCTATCACAGAAAAAGATAAAGCAGATATCGAATTCGGTCTTGAGAATGGAATCGACTTCATTGCAGCATCATTCATCCGTAATGCAGAAGCTGTAGAAGAGATCAAAGATATCATCGGTGCACATAACATGCATGTTGGTGTAATCTCTAAGATCGAGAACATGGAAGGTGTTGAAAACATTGATGCGATCATCGATGCATCTGCTGGTATCATGGTTGCCCGTGGTGACCTTGGTGTTGAAGTGCCTGCTGAAGAAGTACCTTTCTTACAGAAAGAGATCATCAGAAAATGTAACGATGCATTCAAACCAGTTGTTACAGCTACACAGATGTTAGATTCTATGATCCGTAACCCACGTCCAACAAGAGCTGAGGCTACAGACGTGGCAAATGCGATCTATGATGGAACAGATGCGATTATGTTATCTGGAGAAACAGCAAAAGGTAAATATCCAGTAGAAGCTGTTAAGATGATGAATCAGATCGCAATCTCAACAGAAGTTCACTTAAGCACAAAGATCAAAGATTACAGATCTAAATATATCAATCGTGGAATTTCAGCAGCAGTTGCTTATTCTGCAGTACAGACAGCACACAATGTAAATGCAAAATGTATCTTAGCATCAAGTATGTCAGGATTCACAACAAGAATCGTATCTAAATTCAAACCAGATGCACAGATTATCGGTCTGTCACCAGATGATGCGATCGTACGTCAGATGCAGATCTATTGGGGAGTACGTCCTTTCAAATCTCACAAAGCTGAGACAACAAAAGATCTATTAGATGAAGCAACAGATATCGTATTAGATGCAGGACTTGCTGAGAAAGATGACATCTTAGTCTTAACAGGTGGTGGACCAGCTAACCATCGTGGAAAAGGTGTTACAAACATGCTGAAAGTTGTAAAAATCGGCGAATTTGGCGAGTAATCGACAACAATATATGTTAAAATGGGGATGTAGTAATACATCCCTTTTTGTTTTATCAGGAATTTTATCAGGAATGAATGGGGAGAATTTTCAGGAGGAAAAATGAGTGAAAGTTTCAGAACGTGTATACATATCAGAGATATTAAAATTACAAAAGAAACGTCTATTTTGTAAAATACAAGAAAAGAAATCAATTTCAAGATTGTACTGTATTACACTGCCGCTCTGGAACAGTGCATTTCTGGAAATATATCCATATAATGAACTATTATCTGATATCCACGAAGGAAAAGATATCACGATCGTAGGAATGGCAGCAGGACGAGATGATGCAGTTGTTATGTTAAGACGCATGATCGATGATCTGTATCATAAAGGAGAACTTGAGGATGTAACAACATATTTTTGTGGGGAAGATAAATGAGTATACTATTTTTAATATTAAAGATCATAGGAATCCTGATCCTGATACCAATCGTGTTATTGTTGATCCTTTTGATCTTCCCGATCTGTTATCAGATCGAAGGAGATTTTGATGGGAAGAGTCCCAAAGCACAGGTAAAAGTATCATGGGCAGTTATATTTTTACGTGCAAAAGCATTCTATGAAGAAGAGCTGAATTTTGGGATCAGGATTTTTGGAATACCGATTTATGATTCAAGGAAAGAACACTGGTCTGTATTTGGAGAGCATAAAGAGAAAGATAGGAAAAAACATAAGAAAAGATCAGACTCTAAAAAGAAACAAAAAAATAAAAAAAACAATAAGAAACGAGTAGAAAAGAAAAAAAGTACATATCCTTCTGAAGATGAAGATGTATTTAATCTCACATGGGATGAAAAAGAAGAAAGAACAAAGACATCAACAACAAGAAAAATGTACGAAAGATCAGAAGATAAGATATCAGAATCTAAGATAGACAAAACAACAGATAAAGAGAAAGAGTTTTTTGGCAAAAGAATCGTGAATTTTCTCAAAAAATGTTATAATAGATGCAAGAATTTCATAACAAAGATCCGTAAGATCACAAATAAGATGGAAATGATCGGAGATCTATTGGAAGATGAGGATATCATTGATGCAGTGAAGCGAATCAAGAGATATGGAGTGAATGGGGTAAAGCTGTTACTTCCACAGAAACTAAATGCAAAGATTATATTTGGATTCGAAGATCCATATTACACGGGAAAAGTCTTAGGCTGGACCGCTGCATTGATTCCAATCTACGGTGATCATATCAATATCACACCAGATTTTGAGAAGAGAATCTTGAAAGGAGAGCTAAAGATCAAAGGAAGGATCCGAAGATACAAGATCTTATATTTGTTATGGAAAGTATATAAAGATAAAGATGAATTGATCAAACAAAAAGACCGAGCAATAAGAATGATAGGAGGCAGTTAAAATGAGCAAAGAAAATTTAAAAGATACCATGGGTTCACTATTTGACGGTATGGAAGGATTCTTAACATCAAAAACGGTCGTAGGAGAACCAATCTACATCAAAGATACGATCATCTTACCATTAGTTGACGTCTCCTTCGGAATGGGAGCAGGAGCTTTCTCTGGTGATAAGAAGGACAAGAGCGGTGGTGGAATTGGAGGAAAGATGACTCCAAGTGCAGTTCTTGTCATTAAAGATGGACAGACAAAACTTGTGAATATTAAGAATCAGGAAACAATCGTGAAATTACTGGATATGGTACCAGATGTGATCGATAAGTTTACGGGGAAGAATGAGACATTAGAAGATATTGTGGATGATCTTGAAAAGTAAAATTTGATTGTCTAACAGAAATGTATTGAGTATTCATAAAAACATAAAGAAAGATAGAGCTACGAAAAACGAATTCTATGGAATTCTATCATTTCGTACCTCTATCTTTCTTTATGTTTTTATGAATACCTGAAGACATTCTCGTATAAAATTAAGTATTGTATGTTGAACGTTATCGGTTTTCAAATTTTTTAGTAACAGACAAATGTTTATTATAAATGCCCATTAATTTCCGTCATTCAAACCAGAATTTTGGAATACATATGTACAAAAAGGATCTTCAAATATGAAACGAGTCTGGGCCATCGCTTTTTTCTTTTTCTCATTGGGCTTATTTACAGGATTCTGGATCACTCACGATCCGATGAAAATAGTTATCTGTATCGGATGTGATATCACAGCTTACTGTCTATTCTTTAAATAACGCTTGAAGAATAAAAAAAGAGTTGGAATAAATTCCAACTCTTAGTGGTTTCTTATATGATCAATCAAGACTAAGCACGTTCAACCTTACCAGATCTTAAGCAAGAAGTACAAACGTACATTTTCTTAGCTGCTCCGTTAACTTTAACTTTAACAGATTTGATGTTAGATTTCCACATTTTATTTGATCTTCTATGTGAATGGCTCACTGCGTTTCCAAAATGAGCACCTTTGCCACAAATAGCACATTTTGCCATGTTAGCACCTCCTTATTCCAATCTCTATTCCTGTTTCATTCCAGGCTCGACAACTATTTCATTCTAACAGATTGATTTATAAAAATCAAGAATAAATTTGCTTTTATTTTAAATCATTTTTTGAAACACTAGACTTAGGTGGTTTCATAATGTATAATCGAAATATATGAATTCTCGTTTGGAGGTATAATTTATGAAAGGACATGTGAATACAAAGAATGGAGAGATCTCCATTGAAAATCAGGTAATTGCGAAATATGCCGGAATCTGTGCTCTTGGATGTTTTGGTATCGTAGGGATGGCAATGGTGAATATGAAAGATGGGATTGCCAAGCTGTTAACAAGAGATAATATCAGAAAAGGTGTATTTGTTTCTGTAAAGAATAATAAGATCACGATAGACTTCCATATTATTGTATCTTATGGAGTTTCTATTTCTACAGTGGCAAGTAACCTTATGGAATCTGTAAAGTATCGTGTAGAAGAATTTACAAGCCTTGAAGTAGAACGGATCAATATTTACGTAGAGGGCGTAAAGGATATAGGATAATAGATAATGGAGGCAAAGATTAAGATGAAACAGATAGATGCAGCTTTGCTGCAGAAGATGTTGATTGGCGGAGCCAAGAGATTAGAGGCGAATAAAGAATATATTAATGAACTGAATGTATTCCCTGTGCCAGACGGTGATACAGGAACGAATATGACAATGACAGCTCTTGCAGCTGCTAAAGAAGTTGGGAACGCAGCAGAAGTGACAGTGAAAGAAGTAACAAGAGGATTATCAAGCGGTTCTTTAAGAGGAGCCAGAGGTAACTCAGGTGTTATTCTATCCCAGTTATTCAGGGGATTTTATAAAGGTGTCAAAGATCAGGACGTATTAACAACAGAAACTGTTGCAGTAGGATTTAAGAAGGCAGTAGAGACAGCTTATAAAGCAGTTATGAAACCAAAGGAAGGAACAATCCTTACGGTAGCGAAAGTAACAGCAGAGAAGGCAGTATATTGTGCAAGGAATACAGAAGATTTTGAAGAATTTGCTCAGGTAGTGATCAAGGAAGCGAACGAGATTCTTCAGAAGACACCAGATATGTTACCAGTTCTGAAAGAAGCAGGAGTGGTTGATTCAGGTGGACAGGGACTTGTGGAATTCCTACAGGGTGCTGTTGATGCTTTAATGGGTAAAGAAGTTGATTTAAGCAGTGTTGAGAAGCCAGCAGTTAAACCAGCAGCAACAGCAAGTGAAGCACCATTAGAAGAGAAAGATATCAAATTTGGTTATTGTACAGAATTTATCGTTATGACGAAAGAAGAGATTTCCATGGAAGAAGAACAGAAGTTTAAAGATTTCTTAATGGGAATCGGAGATTCTATCGTGGTTGTTGCAGATGAAGATATCATTAAAGTACATGTTCATACAAACCATCCTGGAAAAGCGATCGAGAAAGGTCTCACATATGGAGAACTTACGAATATGAAGATCGATAATATGAGAGAAGAACACAGAGAACGTTTAAATCTCACACAGGCAGAAGCACAGGCAGAAGAAAGCAAACCAGAAGAACCTAGAAAAGACTTTGGATTTGTGGCAGTATCGATTGGCCAGGGAATGAATGACATTTTCCGTGAGTTAGGTGTAGATTACCTGATCGAAGGCGGGCAGACCATGAACCCTAGTACTGAAGATATGTTGAATGCAATCGAGCAGGTGAATGCAGAGACTGTATTTATTTTGCCAAATAACAAGAATATCATTCTTGCAGCGACACAGGCACAGTCTTTAGTGGAAGATAAGAATGTAGTGATCATTCCGACAACAACAGTTCCACAGGGAATCTCAGCGATCATTGGATTTGATCCAGAAGCAGATGCCGAAGAGAATGAAGACAACATGAAAGACATCATTGAATGCGTGAAGACTGGAGAAGTTACTTATGCAGTCAGAGATACATCCATCAATGGTATTACGATCAAGGTTGATGATATCATGGGAATCGATGATGATGGGATCAAGAAAGTCGGACAGGATGTCGAGAAAGTCACGTTAGAATTACTAGAAGAGATGGTAGATGAAGACAGCGAACTGATCAGTATTTACTATGGAGAAGACACAACCAAAGAACAGGCAGAAGCATTACTTGAGAAAGTAGAAGAAACATATGGTGACTGTGATGTACAGTTAGAATATGGCGGACAGCCAATTTATTATTTCTTATTATCAGTAGAATAAGAGAAGATGGGAAATCCCGCTTGATGGCGGGATTTCTTTGCTTTTCGTGAGAATATGATAAAGAATTTTGAAGGAGACAGAAGATGGATGGCACAACAAATATCATAGAATTAAAAGGAATTGGGGAAAAGAGTGCGACAGCTTTTGGACGACTTGGAATCCGTGATGTAGACAGTCTGATCACGATGTATCCAAAGTATTATCTTACCTATGAAGATCCCAAAGATGTCAATGAGATCGAGATTGGCCAGAGAGTATCTATTTTCGTTCGTATCAATTCGGAAGTTCATATTCAGTATGCAAAAAGAATGAAGATTGTTACATGCACAGCGAAAGATTATACAGGAACGATCATGCTTGTCTGGTACAATATGCCATATTTAAAGAAACAATTACATCAGGGAAGAGATTATATATTTACGGGAACTCCGATCTATAAAAATGGACGGATCACGATGGAACATCCAGAAATCTTTACACAGGAAGATTATGAAGCTAAACAGGAGACATTGCAGCCAGTATATCCATTAACAAGTGGACTTACCAATAAACTTGTTTCTAAGGCTGTGGCACAGACAAAAGACTATATCTTTCATATTCCAGAATATCTTCCGCAAAATATTTTAGATCAATATCAGCCAATGGAATATCATCAGGCAATCTGGAATATTCATTTTCCGGAATCAAAAGAGCAGTTGATCAAAGCAAAGAAAAGGTTGATCTTTGATGAATTTTTTATTTTTATCGCAGCGATGCATATGATCACATCAGGAGAAGATCTCAAGGAAGAAGGATACAAGATCGGGGTTTGCAAGGAAGCAAAAGAACTAGTGAAGAATCTTCCGTACGAGTTGACTACAGCACAGAAAAGAGCGTTAAATGAGATGGCAAAAGACATGGCGTCTGGTAAGGTTATGAATCGTCTGGTACAGGGTGATGTAGGATCTGGAAAGACGATCCTTGCGGTTATTTTATTATTAATGTGTGCCAAAGCAGGATACCAAGGGGTTTTGATGGCGCCAACGGAAGTGCTTGCAGCTCAGCATTATGAATCATTTACAGAACTTTTAGAATCTTATGATATAAAGATCGCATTGCTGACAGGTTCCACAAAGACAAAAGAAAAAAGAGAAACCTATCAAAAGATCAAAGATGGAGAAGTAGATATTGTGATCGGAACTCATGCGGTCATTCAGGATAAGGTGGAATATAACAAGTTAGCATTGGTTATCACGGATGAACAACATCGATTTGGAGTAAGACAAAGAGAAAGTTTATCGCTAAAAGGTGAGAAACCACATGTACTTGTTATGAGTGCGACACCGATTCCAAGAACATTGGCGATCATTTTATATGGTGATCTTGATGTATCGATCATCGATGAACTGCCGGCAGAGCGGTTGCCGATCAAAAACTGCGTAGTCAACACAAGTTACCGCCCGACGGCATATCGTTTCATTGAGAAACAGGTCAGTCAGGGAAGACAGGTATATATTATCTGTCCGATGGTCGAAGAAAGTGAGACGATGGAAGGAGAAAATGTCATTCAGTATGCGCAGATGTTGAGAAGCCAGTTTGCACCATCGGTAAGGATCAGTTACCTTCATGGAAAGATGAAGGCAGCGGACAAGCAGAAAGTCATGGATGATTTTTCAGAAGGCAAGATTGATGTTTTAGTATCAACAACGGTTGTTGAAGTCGGGGTGAATGTGCCAAATGCAACGGTTATGATGGTGGAGAATGCAGAACGTTTTGGACTTGCACAGCTTCATCAGTTAAGAGGACGTGTCGGACGTGGCGGCTATCAGTCCTATTGCATTTTTATGACGAGTTCCAAGAAGAAAGAAACGATGCAGCGTCTTGAAGTGTTGAATAAATCAAATGATGGATTTTATATAGCAAATGAAGACTTAAAACTTCGAGGACCGGGTGATTTCTTCGGAGTCAGACAAAGCGGGATGATGGATTTTGTTCTGGCAGATATCTATACCAATGCAGATATTATGAAACAGGCAGCTGATGCGGTAAAACAACTGGAGGAAAGCGGATTTGATTTTTCGAATTTGAAGAACAGCAGATTAGAAAAACAGATTGGGCTTGCAAGGAATATATAATAGGAGGTATATCGTATGGTACGTTTTTATTTAAGATTTACAGGAAGAGTCCAAGGAGTAGGATTTCGTTTTTTTGTAGCGATGAATGCAGAAAGATGTCATTTGACAGGATGGGTGAAAAATATGTCTGATGGATCAGTGACAGCAGAAGTTCAGGGAACCAGAGTTGAAATTGAGAAATTTTTAAATTTGATCCAGACAGGAAATCGTTTCGTTCGAGTGGATGAGATCGAGAAAGAAGAACGTCCATATGAAGAAAATGAGAAAAGATTTCATGTTCGTTATTAAAATGATGTAAGTGTCAAAAAATAACAATCCATAAAATGCAACATCATGTAAAAACTCCCAGTGTATCTTTTGTACGCTTGCATATACTATGAGCGTAACAGATAACAAAACAAAAGAAATGGAGGACTTTCAACATGGAAGAACGAACTTCAGCAAGAAGCAAAGGAACAAACAGAGTCGAGGTACCAGAAGCGAGAGGAGCCTTAGACAGATTTAAGTTCGAAGTTGCAAATGAGATCGGTGTGGATTTAAAAGAAGGATATAACGGACACTTAACAACTGCTCAGGCAGGATCTGTCGGAGGAGAGATGGTTCGTAAAATGATCCGCAGACAGGAAGAAGAAATGTCTCGCTAATTAGATAAGATGATGTTTGAGGATTGCGAAATTGCGTAGCAATGAAGCAATCCGGATACATCATAAGATTTCAGAAAGAGGCAGCGAAAGTATAAACTTTGACTGTCTCTTTCTGAAATATTGGTTTGTCGGTTGACAAAATCTGTAGATATAATAAAATAAAAGAAATAGTGAGCAAAAGTGGAATAACTTTGCAAAGCAAATAAAAGACAAGGAATATACATAGATATGAGAGTCGTAGCAGGAAGTGCGAAGAGTTTAAAATTAAAGACGATCGAAGGAATGGAGACAAGACCAACCCAGGATCGCATCAAAGAGACGTTATTTAATATGATTCAGTATGATATCCCGGGAAGCACATTTCTGGATCTTTTCTCTGGAAGTGGAGGAATCGGGATCGAGGCATTGAGCAGAGGAGCAAAGGAAGCTTATTTTGTTGAGAAAGCAAAACCTGCATTAAGATGCATTCGAGAGAATTTAAGATATACAAAGCTTGATAAGAAAGCACAGGTTTTGGCAACAGATGTGAATTCAGCGATCAGGCAGTTAGAGACGAAGAATGTAACATTTGATCATATTTTTATGGATCCTCCATATAAGAAAGGATTTGAAGAAGAAGTATTATCAATCATAGATCGATCCTCTATCTGTACAGAAGATACGGTAGTTATCGTGGAATCGTCTCTTGACACAGAGATACCAGATTTTGAGAAATTAAAGGTTGTAAGAGTAAAAGAATACAAGACAAATAAACATACATTTTTGATGAAAACAGTGGAGGATTAGAAGATGAGTATTGCAGTTTATCCGGGAAGCTTTGACCCGGTGACTTATGGACATATTGATATTATAGAGCGTTCAGCCAAGGTTTTTGACAAGTTGATCATCGCAGTATTGGTAAACAGTGCAAAGAAACCAATGTTTACAACACAAGAGAAGGTTGATATGATACGAAAAGTGACAAGTCATCTTGATAATGTAGAGGTTATGTCATTTTCTGGATTGTTGGTAGACTTTGCAAAACAACAGGGAGCCAGTGTATCAGTCCGAGGACTACGCGCAGTAACTGATTTTGAGTATGAGATTCAAATTGCACAGACAAATGCGAGATTGGATAAAGACTTAGATACCATGTTTTTTACAACCAGCATTGAGTATTCTTATGTAAGTTCCACGATCGTAAAGGAAATTGCATCTTATCATGGAGATGTTTCTGAGATGGTACCGCCTTACGTACAAGAATGTCTAGAGAAGAAATTTAAATCATAGGAGGCGAATGAATATGAGTGAGAAGTATTTACATGAGATGATTGATGATATTGAAGTACTGATCGACGAAGCAAAACCAGCAAGATTTAGTCCAGGTAAGATTATGATCGAGAAAGATGTATTGATGACAGTGATCGAGGAATTAAGGAAGCAGATTCCAGGTGAGATTGAACGAAGCCATAAGATCATTCTGAACAAAGATGCGATCTTGGAAGATGCCAGAGTGAAGTCACAGCAGATGATCGATCAGGCAGCAAGAGATGCAGGAGAATTGATCGATCAGAATGAGGTCGTTGAGATGGCAAAGATGAGAGCGAATGAGATTGAAACTCACGCCAAAGATACAGCAAGAAGTGTTGTACATAATGCGAATGAAGAAGCAGATCAGATCCGTGCAGGTGCATTGCGCTATGTCAATGAGATCATGGAAGATGTACAAGGTTATGTGGCAAGTGTCAAAGAAGCACAGGAGAGTGTGTTTAACCAGTTGTTATCCGCATTAGATTCAGATCTTGCATCGATTAAAACGAATGCGAAAGAGATAGAAGAACAGCTTTCCGGAGTCAGCATTCCACAGGCAAGAACAAGAACGGTAGAAGATTTCATTTCAGATGAAGACTAGATAAGCAAGTAGTCCGCTTGAAACACTAAAAAGAGATCTTATGAGCAGATATTTCCAGAGGGAGAGTCTGCTCTTTTTGTATACACTTAAAGTCTGCACGGCAGCAGACAACCCGCCAAAAGAAGTGATCATACACAATAATATGACTTTGCGGCTGATAGACATATGGGAAGAACCAAAATAGGAGATGGCATTTGTGATTTCAAGAACAGCGGTCAATCCTCTTTTTAAATAGAAAGGAAGTGGAAGAATTTCTAAAAGAGAAACGGCAATTGAAAAGATCATAATACAGATTCCAATCATGAAAATGGAATGAAGACTATCAAAGATTACCTGATCTGCTGATTTTTTGTGTGCAATGGTGGGAGAAGAGTGGTGTGTATGTAGAAAATCGCTTGTAAAAAATAAAAAGACCAGATAGATCAGATAACACATGACAGGAAAATACAGGCAAAAGAAAAAGCGCAGAGCAGAAATTTTGCCATGAAGGATCAATGTAAGAGTATATCCAGCAGAGAACATGGGACTGATCTGATTGCAGGTATATAATAGCTTTTCTCCTTCAGATTTCGTAAAAGATCCACAAGAAATAAAATCATCAATGATCTTCGCACCGAGGGGACATCCACAAAAAAAACCTAGAATACAGGTGTAAAAAAAGTCCTCATTGATACCAGGAAAAAGTTTTTTGAGGGGGTAAAAGAGCCGGGAGATCAGATGGAACGTTTGGTAATATTGCATAAAACCAGTGAGCAGTAAAAAAGGTAAAAGAGTCGGTGTGATCGTTGCAGACCATAAAATCAGCCCATTTTTTGCGCCTTGGACCGATGTTTGTGGAAAAAATAACAAGGAAAGAACACTAAAAATAAGTAAAAACTGGATAAAACTGGTTTTCATGAAAAATCTCCCGCTTTCTTTTTATAGTGTATGAAGCGGGAGGTGAAACTAGAAGATGATCTGCTCATCTTTTATGATCGTATGAAATTTCTGTCCGATCACGGTACGATATAACTGGTTGGCACGTTGTTCTGTAGATAATAATTCTTCTTGATCTTTGGATAAAGGATCATTCATAACACGCAGATGGCGGACCATAGGGATGGAAGATTTTCTTTTGATATTCCCGATCAGGAAGGAAGCAGAACGTTTGAAACCTAGAATCTGAAAATAAGGAGACATATCGTAAGTTCGTGCTTTTTCAACCTTTTCTTTTGTTATATCAAGCATGATATGCAAAAGATTTCTGCTTATTTTGCTCCAGGTGAGGTTTTTGGTCTTACAGGCACTGATCAGTTCTTCAAAAGAAAGATCAGATTTTAACATCTTAAAAATACGGTCCTTAAAATCGCTTGAAATACCGCTGATCTGTGTAAGATCTTCGCAAGAATAAATAGCTGCATATAAAAGCAGAGAAAAATCATCCAGGCAGACAGGAAAATCTTTTTGATAATGCATCTGATAGATATCATGCAAAGCTTCAGGGACTCTTGAGAATAAAGGTCTGATCTGGTTTTGTTCTAAGATTTCACGGATGGATGTTGCAGAAGAAATCGAAGGTGTCAACTCCTTGCTGTGATGATCGTTTGAAACACGGGTAACACAGACGGGAATGATAGGGCTGTCTAACTGTAGCAAAGCTTTTAAATATTCAATCCCAAGAATATTATTCGGCTGTTTTAATACTTCGATCAAAGAAGCATCATCAAGATGCTCTCTAAGATAAAGTTCTTTTGCTTTCGGATAAGAATGTCCGAGACTCATAAGCTCTTTTGTACCACGCTCGATTTCTTCTTCATATTGGATAAGAAAGGATGCAATCTGCTTAAGTTTGTTAATATCTTGACACTCACTTCCAAAAGAAAGGTAGTCGATTACCCCTAGTTTGTGAAGCAGACTGACAGCTCCAATTGCAAAATCAGGGGCAGATGAACATGCTGCAAATAAGGGGAGTTCGATCACGAGATCGGCACCTCCAAGAAGGGCAGACTTGGTACGTATTTTTTTGTCCATAACCGCCGGAGTTCCGCGCTGTACATAGTTTCCACTCATGATGGCAATGACGTAGTCTGCACCCGTGATATTCCTTGTCTGCATGATGTGGTATTCATGACCATTGTGAAACGGATTGTATTCGCAAATGATAGCTGCTGTTTTCATAAAATATCCTTTCGAGATTCCTTATTTGAATCGTTTATTTTGTAAATGTATTATAAATCACAAATGAATAAAAGTAAAATTGCACAAAAAATGAAAAATGAGCAACAAGTATCTTGTCAGAGAAAACAAAAAAATGTAGAATAGAATATAGATTTTTCTGGAAATGTACAACGAAAAATACAAATACTATTATTGTATACAAAGAAATGATGTTGTATAATTTAACAAGATTAAATTCATCTTTTTGGAAAGTTGAAAGGAGCAACGCGAAAAATGAGTGTTATTGATGAGATTAAAAACAAGGCAAAAGCAAATAAGAAAACTGTTGTACTGCCTGAAACTACAGACATGAGAACATTAACAGCAGCAGCAGAGGTTATCAGTGAAGAGATCGCTGATATTATTTTAGTTGGAAAAGAAGACGAGATTAAGGCAAAAGCAGAAGCAGAAGGATTAGATTTAGCCAAAGCTTCTTTTGTTGATCCAGAGAACTGTGATCATTTAAATACATATATCGAATCTTTGTGTGAAGCAAGAAAGAGCAAAGGACTGCTTCCAGAAGATGCAAAAGAGATCCTGTTATCCAACCCACTGTTCTTCGGAGCAACAATGGTAAGAGTTGGAGATGCAGACGGAATGGTAGCAGGAGCGATCAACTCTTCTGCAAACGTACTTCGTGCAGCACTTCAGGTTGTTAAGACTGCACCTGGTACAGAGATTGTATCAGCCTTCATGTTAATGGATACACAGGCTAAAGATATGGGTGAAAACGGATGTTTCGTATTCGCTGACTGTGGACTGAATCAGAATCCAAATCCAGAACAGTTAGCAGCAATCGCTTCAAGCTCAGCTAAGACATTTGAACAGTTGATCGGAGCAACACCTAGAGTTGCAATGTTATCCCATTCTACATGCGGAAGTGCAAAACATGATGATGTAACAAAAGTTGTAGAAGCAACAAACATCGCTAAAGAAAAATACCCTCAGTACTTGATCTGTGGAGAATTACAGCTTGACGCAGCGATCGTACCAGAAGTTGCAGCAAGTAAGGCTCCAAGAAGTGAAGTTGCTGGTAAAGCGAACGTATTAGTATTCCCAGACTTAGATGCTGGTAACATTGGATACAAATTAGTGCAGAGATTAGGTGGAGCGCAGGCATTCGGACCTATTACACAGGGAATCGCAAAACCAGTCAATGACTTATCACGTGGATGTGTAGCATCAGATATCGTAGGTGCAGTAGCGATCACATGTGTACAGGCAGCAGCACTGGAAGCAGATAAATAAGAAAAATATAAGGAGAATCATAGTTCATGAAAGTTTTAGTTATCAACTGCGGAAGCTCATCATTAAAATATCAGTTAATCGATTCAGAGACAGAAAGTGTTTTAGCAAAAGGATTATGTGAAAGAATCGGAATCGATGGAGCATTAACACATCAGCCAGCGGGAAAAGACAAGATCAAATCTACACCAGCTATGCCAGATCATAAGACAGCGATCGGAATCGTTATCGACCAGCTGACAGATAAAGAAAACGGAGTTGTAGAAAGTCTTGATGAGATCGGAGCTGTAGGACATCGTATTGTTCACGGTGGAGAGAAATTCACAAAATCATGCCTGATCACAGATGAAGTTATCAAAGAAGTTGAAGAATGCAGCGTATTCGCACCACTTCATAACCCAGCGGGACTGATCGGAGTTCGTGCATGTCAGGAATTAATGCCAGGACTTCCAATGGTAGCAGTATTTGATACAGCATTCCATCAGACAATGCCAGAGAAAGCATTCTTATATGGTATTCCTAGAAAATACTACGATGAAGATGGTATTCGCCGTTATGGATTCCACGGAACATCTCATCAGTTCGTATCTTTAGAGACAGCAAAAGTCTTAGGAAAAGATATCAAAGACTTAAAGATCATCGTATGCCATTTAGGAAACGGTGCAAGTGTTACAGCAGTCAAAGGTGGAGAATCAGTAGATACATCTATGGGATTAACACCACTTGAAGGACTGATCATGGGAACACGTTCTGGAGATCTTGATCCAGCAATCATTGAATTTATTGCGAATAAAGAAAACAAAACAGCATCTGAAGTATTAAATATCTTAAACAAAGAATCAGGAGTTTACGGATTATCAGGAGTATCTTCTGACTTTAGAGATGTAAAAGCAGCAAGAGCTGAAGGTAACAAAGTTGCAGCTGCAGCATTAGATGCATATGCATACCGCGTAGCAAAATACATCGGCGCGTACACAGCAGCCATGAACGGCGTAGACGCTATCGCATTTACAGCAGGCGTAGGCGAGAACGACCGTTCGGTTCGCTGGGATGTCTGCGAGCATCTCGAGTACCTCGGCATCAAGATCGATCCGGAGAAGAACAAGTACCGCGGCAAGCAGATGGACATCTCCATCGACTGGGCTCGCGTTCGCGTTCTCGTCATCCCGACCAACGAGGAACTGATGATTGCGAAGGACACCGAGCGTCTGGTAAGCGCTGCACAGTAATTTCAGAAAAAACGGGGCGGGCTGCGGCTCAGCCCTGTTTTTTCGTCTCTGGGAGAAAAATATGGAAGATATGGATCTGAAACAGGAGCGGCGCTACTGCTCGCGCATCGGCGCGGCGCTGTTTTTCGTGCTGATCTGGACGTCGGCGTGGCAGTACGGCATCATCGCACTCGATGTGTATATCCTGCCCGTGCGCATGCCGGATACGCTCTATTACGCGCTCATTCTGGTCGGCGGCTACGCGGTTTCGCTGCCCGCGGCGTTCCGCATCTGCAAGGGCATGCCGCCCATGCCGTTCTGCAAAGAGCTGCCGCGCGTGCGGACGTTCGTCCGGTGGGCGGTGATCGGCTTCGCCCTCATGTGGATCGGCTCGCTCATCGGCAACGCCGTGACCGACCTCGTTGGTCTGGTCACAGGCCGCGCACCCGCGCCGATCGTGGACGATATGGTAAACGCGATGCCGCTCGCGGTCAACATCGTCTGCGTGTGCCTGCTCGGACCGCTGTGCGAGGAGCTGCTGTTCCGCGGTCTGGTCGCAGGACGGCTCGCGCGCTACGGACAGGCGCCCGGCGCCTTCGTTTCCGCCCTGCTGTTTGCGCTGTACCACGCCAATCTGGAGCAGTTTTTCTATGCGTTCCTGCTCGGTCTGCTGCTCGCCTATGTGTACTACCGCACAGGTCTGCTGCGCGTTTCGGTCGCGCTGCACATGGTGCTGAACTTTTTCGGGGCGGTCGTGTCGCTGCTGCTGCCTGACTGCGCGGCGTCCGACATGGCGCTCGGCGCGTTCTGGATGGTGTCGGTCGTTCTGGGCGTTATCCTGCTCGTACGCGGCCGCAAAGACCAGATCTGGCTGCACGGTCCGTGCGCGCCGGATATGCGCGCCGTGTTCGGCAACGCCGGCATGATACTGGTCATCGCGGGCTGCTTTGTCGAAACCGCGCTCACATTTTAATATTTGAGGGCAGCACCGCTATGCGGTATTGCCTTCAGCGAAACGAGGGAAATCTATGCGTGTTGATCTGCATATGCACACCGGATATTCGGCGGACGCCGACTTTCCGCAGACGATAGACGACAAGATCGCGGCCTGCGAGCGGGCCGGGCTGGACATCATCGGTCTGACCGACCATCTGGACTTTTTCCGCCGCCGTCCGCCGGAGGAGAACCGCGACGCGGAGAGCTGCGTGCGCGAGGCGTGGGAAAAGCGCCGTCCGGCCGGGAACGGCGGAATCGAGGTGCTTGCGGGTATCGAGATCGGACAGATCCATGTCGACCCGGCGGCGGACGATTTCGTGCGCACGCATCCGCTCGATATGGTCATCGGCTCGATGCACGCCATGCCGGACGATCTCGATATTTACTTCCATGAATACGAGAAGCTGGACTGCGATGCCTTTCTGCACGAATATTTCGACGAGGTGCTCAAAATGGAGGAGCACGGCGGCTTTGATGTGCTCGCGCACATCGACTATCCGCTGCGCGTGATGAAGTACGACGGCTATACGCCCTCGTTCGACCATTTTATGGACCGCGTCGAGCAGGTGCTGCGCTCGTGCATCGACCGCGGGTACGCGCTCGAGCTGAATGCGGCCGGTCTGGGCGGCTGGCAGAAGCGCGTCGGGCCGCCGCAGAACGTGCTGTATGAATACCGGCGCATGGGCGGCGAGCGCATCTCCATCGGCTCGGACGCACATACCCTCGCCGCTGTCGGACGCGGCTTTGACGACAGCGTAAGGAACGCGCAGGACGCCGGCTTCACTCATGTTACCGTGTTCCGGGAGAGAAAGCCGCATTTCGTGCCGCTTGGCTGAGAAAAAGGGAAAAAGGGGCGAAAATTTCATGATTTTCGGGAAAAAGCAACAGGAAACGCGCGAACGCACCATGATCGAGGCTCGCGCGAAGATCAATCTGACGCTCGACGTCACGGGAAAGCGCGAGGACGGCTATCATCTGGTGGAAATGGTGATGCAGTCGGTCGACCTGCATGACGATGTGCGCGTCACGGTCGTGCGCGGGGAGAAAAAGCCGCGCGGCATCGTGCTCTCGTGCAGCCTGCCGTTCCTGCCGACCGACGAGCGTAACCTCGCGTACCGCGCGGCTGAGCTGTTCTATAAGGAGACCGGCACGACGCTCGAGACCTGCGAGATTTTCATTGAAAAGCGCATCCCGATTGCGGCAGGTCTTGCCGGCGGCTCGACCGATGCGGCTGCCGTGCTGCGCGCGCTCAATCAGCTGCACGATACCGGCCTGTCGCGCGACCGCCTGTGCGAGATCGGACTTAAGCTCGGCGCGGATGTGCCGTACTGCCTGCGCGGCGGCACCATGCTCGCCGAGGGAATCGG
>ENA-OPDD01000233-OPDD01000233.1-human-gut-metagenome-genome-assembly--contig:-NODE-233-length-40713-cov-2.531015_pt1 | contig 40713 bp, 37 predicted proteins | sample MGYA00241574_ERZ501499 | MGnify/ENA primary metagenome ERZ501499 (study PRJEB25962, sample SAMEA2042576) | human gut metagenome | biome: human gut; feature: human-associated habitat; material: faeces...
AAGTGGACTTGCCTATACCGCTTGAACCTCGAATACCAATATACTCTCCCTTCCGAATCGTACAATCAAACTCCTTTAAGACTCTCTTTCCTTCCGGATAAGTATACGAAAGATTGGATATTGCAATTTCTTTTTCAAAAGATAACCCGGCTGTCGGTTTTTCTTCGAATGTTGAAAATAAATCTTCCATTCCTGCTTTTATTATCCGCAGACAAAAAACGGAATTCTGTATCTGAGTCCATGCAGAAAGCGATTCACGCAAAGCCGGCAATAAACGAAAGGCACCCACGGCAAAGATTCCCACCAACGCCTTCACATTTCCCGTCCCGGACAATGCAAGCAGTGTGAGTCCTATAACAACTGATAATTCTGAAAGGCAAAGCGGCAGATGATACACCGTCTCCAGCTTCAAACGGCAAAAAGAAATCGTATCCAAACCCTTCAGAAAAGAATGTTGCAAGGAAGGAAATGCATGGTTTACTTCCAGCTCGGCATATCCTTTATAAGCTTCGGTGACAATACGTGTCTGTTCGCGCCGTGCCAACAACTCCTTTTTACCATAATACCTTATCCGCCTTTTTATTCCGAATATATACATCAACATAAAAGGGAAAAAAGCAAGATATAACATCAGCACCGTCATCGGTGCATATACCAACAGTACCGCAGTAACCAATAAAATAAGTAATACATCAGCAGTCATATTCAGCAACGGAGACAACAAACTCATACTGAAAGCATAACATACGTAGTTCACCTCATATCCCAAACGAGTGCTGCCCAACCGACTGATAAACAAGATTCCGCGATGATAATAAGAAGAAAAAAGAGAAAAACTTAATCGTTTATACAAAGACAATAAAAAATAGTTTTGAAAACGGGACAATCCCATGACCAATACATTTTTGAATAAAATAAACCCGACAGCCAACAGACAAAACAATAGGGCTTCTCCCTTTTCTTCTTTCTCTTCTATCAAAAAAAGAAGTACCGGTATTAAAGCTGCAAGTCCGGCAAAATTCAGCAACGCACTGAAAAACACAGCCATTATTACCCTCATCCCCATTCTTCGCTCCGAGGGCAATAATAAATGATAGATTTCTTTCAACATAAATTATGATACCGTTCGGCGGAATATGGATTGTGGGAAACGTACATGTTGGATAACAGATATCCAAAGCCACTTTACTAAAGATACACGCATCACACTGTCACACAAACGATGAATATGTAACATCCGCTTCAGTTTATAGACCAATATTCCCCATTTACCGGTAGCCGGTACATTTATATTATAAGTGGGATGAAGCATTTCCTTTAATAAATTCTCCGCCAGCTCTTCCCCTCCTTTCATGACAAGAACCTCTGTACCCAAGTAGCGGTTGCACAAGTGTGTAAGTGCATAAATCATATTCAGAAAACGTTCATCCGTCACTCCTTCGGGTATCTTCAGTCCTTGCTTCTTCAACAGGCATGCCCAATCACATAAGTGATGCATGGCAAAACCAAGTGCATAATGCTGTGCCGAATGAAAAGCAAGGAAAACAGTATTGAAATCCGGCGAGGGAGTCAGCACCTCATACTTGCCATCAAGCACTGTCAGCCGGGGACGGAGAAGTTTCCGCAACAAAATATCCATCGAAACAGCCGTACGGTATATTTCCGTATTCAGGAATTTTTTATGATTCTCTATCGGAATACCTTTATAATAAAACATACTGTGCTTTTGCGAATGCGAAAAATCCACCTCTATTCCCCGGCCTCTCATCAGCTTGTCGGCAAGAGAGTTTGCTTCCCTATCACTCAGACCGGAAGAATCGGCAGAATAGGTAAAGATATCAATATCACCTCCCTCACGGTGAGAAGGAATAGGATAATTATTGGCAAACCCCACTCCTTTTAATTGCACGGCAGTAATGCCGTGTGTGGCATAGAATGTCGATAAATCGGATATAACCCGACAATAGTACCGATATCTCTTTTCACATCTTTCTACCGCCAGCCACCAATTTATCTTTAAGGATTTGGGTGGTTGTAACTCTGTGGGAAGAGTAATCAAACCATCCCAGGCAAGTGCCATTACACCCTGTCGAACAGACAAGCGGTAACATTCCTGCCAAGCTTCGGAAGTGATACCGGCAAAGATTGTTGCATCTGCATGAGTACCATGCAAGGCAGAACGCAACAAGGCAAAAAGCATTTGTTCCGTAATATCCAATTTCATTTTAGATAAACTTTAGCATATAATTTTTTAATCAGCCGATATGATACCGCATTTCTTCAAGGCATCCACCCAAACCGTTGCATCCTTCTTTGCCGTTTCTTCCGAAACAGAATAATGCTCCATTAATATTTCCGCAGCATCTTCTATCAAAAAGTCTTTGTCCGAAAGCTCATTCCAAAGAAGCCGTGCCGAAGTATTAAGAGAGATAATGCGGGTAAGGTCGGCTTCGGGCGTACCTTGATTGACAATAATAGTTTCTCCGGCTATATCGCGGAGCTTGAATTTCGTATTGATTCGCATAATAATTTCATACTTTAAGAAAAGAAAGCCGTCCAACCGAACCATAACGGACAAAACGGCTTTCTTTTGATGAGTATTACAAACTTTTTTGTTTAATAATTATCAGTTGCTTGTTTCCTGCTTTACATTGCTCTTCTCGACCTTCTCTCCGTTCACGGTAATATTAGCAGTACCATATTCCACAGCCGGATCATAAGTTGAAGTGAAAGAGCAAGAGCCATCATAAGTGAGCGTTACACCTTTATCCTCTGCTGCATTCGCACAAACATGCACAGCCGGGAATGAAGAAGCATGAGTACCCTCTACTTTTACTGTAACACCCGTCATAGCAACCGTGGTAGGATATTGATAAGCTGAACTCAAATAATTACCGATTGTTATACCTGCAAATGCTGCTCTGTTACCGTCTTGCCATTGTTTCATGTGATTATTCTCACTGTGAGTACTCTCAAGCTCAGCTTTCAGCGTAAATGAAGAATTCTTAATCGTATAAGTTCCTCCACGCAAAAAAGCCGCCTGATGATTTCCTGAGAACTCACAATTCTCAATATTCACCGTAGACGGAATATTTACCAAGAGAGCTGTTTCAGTAGCAATAAAGTGAGAATTTTCAAGTACTATCTTTGTACTACCTACCGCCGGATTCGTATGAGCATTAGTATTAACTGCATAATATCCACTCGTTATTGTGGAGTTTTTAACTATGATAGAGGTCTCCTGAACATTTTTGTCATTCAATATACCTGCAGCATCTGCAGCCGTTGCTTTATAAACGATACCATCCAATTCCAATTTAGCATTATTTGCCGCAAGAGATATTCCCATTTCATTATCTGTGATATTTCCATCAGTCAATTTAAGACTACCTCCTTTCACCAAGATGAATGTTCTGCCTTCAAGATTATCATCAATGGTCAATGTTTTCTTATTAAGATCAATATTCACTACTTGAGATTCAAGTACAATAAAGGGAGAAACAGTACAATCTTTGCCCAATACCAAACTGAGCTTAGCATCATCTGTCAAATAAATCAATGCTCTTTCTTTTGATTCCAAAGCACTTACATCAGAGAATGTACCACCTTTGATAAAAGCAGTACAATTCTTACTATATACTTGCCCTTCAAAGATACCATCTTTTATTTCCAAAGCCTTATTTCCGGTCTCATTTTGCAAATCCTTTTCATACAAAGCATAAGGACCTGTCAGTGTTCCTCCATTAATAACCACTTTAAGGTCTTTATCGGTAACATGCTGTGAGACAGCAACTGCCACACCGGTCATAGTCGTACCACTGCCATTGCCCTTCTCATCAAAGGTAGATACTGTACTCTTTATTGCACCCGCATTGACAGTCAATGTACCCGAACGCATTTCTATACCGGTCGGTGCACTGACAGTACCGCCATTAACTGTCAATAATCCGTCTTGTGGATGATAAATGGCTGTACCTTCTTTAGCATCCGCAGCCGTAATTGCTCCACCGTTAATAACCACTTCGGTTCCATGACGAGTACCATTACCACTGATACCGTAATAATAACCCTTAAGCGTACCACCGTTTACTGTCAGTTTTGCCACTTCACTACCGGTATCATTGCCATCAGTCAACTTCACTGCTACATAAACACTTTCCACCCCATTATAATCAATGCTACCTTTACCGTTACTGCTGTCATTGATAGTCAGTTGAGCACCACGACGTACAAGAACCACCGCATCCTTAGTTTTCAGCACTTGTTCCAGCCCCGTAGTCTTAGCCTTTATGCTATGACCATTCAAATCAAGTGTCAATACTCCCTCAACAACCAACGGTCGGAAAAGAGTAACATCCTGTTCCAAAATAAAGTTTCCGCCGGCTTTGGCAACCGCTTCCATTTCCGCTATTGCCGCATCAACTATTTCAAAGTTCGCATTGGCAGATAAATCAGGATATTCCGCACCCGATTCCACAAAGACTTTCACTACATTGGAATTCTCTGAATGCCGTTCTATGGCAGTGATTGTTGCACCCTTTTTCACTCTCACATTCCCTTTCTTCACAATCAACTTAGTGATTGTTACTCCTGCATCAACGACAAGTGTGTTTTCGGCTGTAGAAGCTGTTGCCTCCTTTATGGTAGTACTTCCTCCGTTTGAAGATAATGTGACAGTCGTATTCGGCATATCAACATTTACCACCGGAGCCACTTCAACACTCTCAGTTTCCGGCAGAGCAATCGTCATGTCTTTCACAGATGAAGTTCCGCCACCGCTAGTTGCTTTATCTTCAAATTCTATTTTAGCTCCCGATGCCACACTTTGGAAAGCAATGCTTATAGGAGTCTCGGGTGATTGTGCAGCAGGCACCTCTATCTTATTACTCGTACCTGAAACCTCACCCGATACGGTTACGGCCGTATTCTTCCCTAAAGCACCGGCAACCTCAGACACAGAAGATACAGTCTGGGCTTCGCCACCGGTAATCGTTCCGCTGGAAATAGACAATCTCTTCAAGTCTCTGCGAGCTATGGTATAACTGCCGCCAAAGACATTTGCCAATTCTTCCGTATCATTCAATATCTTCACACGCACATTGGTATAATTACCTGTCGGCACAGGAATGTAAAATGTACCGGAAGTATTTTGAGTATTGTTGCCAAAAGCAATACTGACAGTCTTTTCCGAATCGTCTGTAGCAGTTGTGGCTTCTAATTTAGGTTCATTACCTGATAATGCTACCGTATATTTACCGGCTATCTTTTGATCTGCCGTGAAAGTCAGTTTTAGATTATTCCCCACAGGCAATTTGGCAAACTTAATGCAAAACACACCTCCCAAATGCTTCAATGCTACATTACTGTTCTCAATCTTTCCCCACATGGCAGGGTTATAACTATTGCCTTTACCTTTGGTATCCGTTTGATAATCAGCATCTACTTTAGTATAGCTGTACTCTTTCGGGAAATTGTAAGTAAGCGTTGTAGTACCATTAGTCGTTGAGACAGCGTGTCCGTCATTATAAGGATAAGCTGCATAACCGGCTATAGTTCCCGTCATATCTCCACTAAAGGCAGCCGTGGCTTGACCGGCCCCGCCTTCAACCAAAGTAAGAGCTGTAAAACCGGTGGTATAATCGGCTCCGTCTTGCATGGTTACACCCAAACGGTCACCTTCCGACCAATAAAATGCTCCATTAGCATCAAATCCTGCACGTGCCATACCGGAAGCATTGCTTTCCATGGTGGCTCTTAACATTCCATTCGTGACCTTCGTACCAAAGTCGTCTTCGTTGTTACAACCGGTCAACAAAGCGGTTGCCACAGCCAAACTTATTAAATATCTAAATTTCATAATTTGCTTTTTGTTTTCATGAATTATTTCTAACATTACAAATGGAGTGTGTCAAAACCAAACCGGTCTATCCCATCGTCGGCTGTAGGGGCAGAGTTTGCCTGCCCGAAGACACAAAACAAACTGTTTTCGGGCGAACAAACCTCGCCCCTACCGACTAAACGACAGTATTATCCACGTTTTGACACCCCCTCATACATTTCTTTAGTCAGTCCAATTACCGTTTTCGCCACCACCACTGGTTGCAAATCCTTTTTCTACTTCCACTTCGATGATTTCCACTTTCGGAGCTTCATACGTTTCAATACTATTTTCCTTCATAACCTTTGTACAATAAAATTTTAATATGATTTTCTATTTTAAAAATCAGACATTATACGCCCCAATTACATATTTCGACACTTGACAAAAATAAACAGTAATTGCTGTCTGAGGGCGGAAGATTCCTGGCGGACCGGTGGTATATATCTCACCGCTGTAGCTCCCCGACGTGAAATGGAATGCGAAGAACGGCATTCGCGTGTGTTTTTGTTTTTTCATACGCCTGCATTGTTTTAGTTGCCTAAAAACGGTTAACTCTTGCCATGTCGTCCCTCTTTGCATGACAATTAATAAAAAAAGCGTGAGGGCTGTATCTTGTTTATCCTATCGTCGGGCCTTCGCAATGCCTTTCACCTGGATAAACAACAGCCACCCACGCCGTTTGATATATAGATGCCACACCAATGGCAGGTATATAACACAGACGTGAGCGTTGTTGTTATCATCTTCAGGTGAAATCAAAGTTGCGAAGTTTGACGATAGAAGATAATTTCAATAACGCTTCTTAAAATATGTAACGTTCTACTACGCCATAGTAGAATAGTCGGTACAAATATAATAATTTCTTAAATAGGAAAAACGTTTCTTAGCGATTATTTTTAATAATTGCTACAACAAGCATTAAAAATACTTCTGTATTTCACAATAAATCGACTCAACATAACACCAATATTAATAGAAAGTTATAAGCAATCATGCCCTCATGCTCTCACTAAGAAGTTAACATATTGAAAATGAAATACTGAATGAATGATGATAGCATATTTCAAAAAGTATCTTTACCCTCATGCCCTCATTCTATAAAACAAACAAAAAGAGTATATCTATCTGATAATCAACAATATGAACACATACAAAGTCTTAATTCAAAAGTTTATCAATCATCGCATTTTGAGCTTTTTCATCACAGTGTACTCTATTTTATAAGCATCCGATTACATTTTCATGCTGATAAGTTCTACTCATCGTACTTTGCTATTTGTTTTTTCTATTATTTGAAATTGCTTAACCACAACTGTGACTAAGTTTAATCACCTTTGTGACTAAAATTAATCACGATAGTGATTAACTCTAATCACAACTGTGATTAAGCAATTTATAATAGTAAAGAACTGCAATATGAATGCCCGATTATCATATAATGATCTCTATATAAACTATCAAGAACTCCCTAAAATGTAGTAGTTACCGTTGTTTCTCCTAGCAAAATATGATAAGATTCGTGTATATAAAAGAGATCTTGTAGGCATTATGCCACTTTTCTTCACCTAAAACGGCAAAATAGACTCTTTTCTCACCTGAGTGATTTTGAAACGAATTCAGCTATATCACATTGAATATAAACACATTATATAGTAATCAGTATAATTAAACAGTGAGAGCATGAGGGCAAATTGTTTCTTCAAAAATATGCTACCATCATTCATTCAACACTCATTATCAATGGATTATATGCATAATGAGAGCATGAGGGCATATTTGCTTATAACTTTCTATTGTTTTCTCCTTTCTTTATTCCTTGATATTACGGATATGTTTGACAGGAACACCGCCCACAACCGTATTTGCCGGAACCTCTCTTGTCACGATCAAACCTGCTGCAATGACAGCATTGTTTCCGATGGTTATTTATCGGATAAATGCAGAATAAGTGCTTTGTTTCTTATTCTATTTATCAAATGTAACTTGTACCATTAGAATGAAGAAGGCTGATTAGTATGAATGTGAATATGCTGCATATAAATTTTCAACCAAAACAATTATGGATTGCCGATGAAAAACTTAAATGTCTAATACATGGTTTAGAGTTAAGGAGAGGATTTTTTCTCTCCTTTTTTCCTTCCGATACGCCCCATTATGAGAACGTGCCGTTTGAGGTGCCGGAATCATGGGTGTGGTGCAGGCTAGATGATATTGTATGCGAATTAAAATATGGAACTTCTGAGAAATCATCAAGTGTGGGTAAAATAGCTGTTTTACGAATGGGGAATATTACTAATGTTGGTACAATAGATTATTCGAATTTAGTGTATTCTTCGAATGATGAAGATATTGAACAATACTCTCTTGAAAAAAACGATTTACTGTTTAATCGCACAAATAGTAGTGAATGGGTTGGAAAAACGGCAATCTACAAGGAAGAACAACCAGCCATATATGCAGGCTATCTTATTCGTATTAAACCTTTATTGATTTCTCCTGACTACCTTAACACTGTAATGAATAGCGGCTATTATCGTGATTGGTGTTATGATGTGAAAACAGATGCTGTTAATCAGTCTAACATCAATGCCCAAAAACTGTCGCAATTAATGATACCTATTCCTCCATTAAAGGAACAAGAAAGAATTGTAGCAGAGATGGATAAGTGGATTTCGTTAATTGACATAGTCAAGAATGGTAAAGGTGATTTGCTGACTGTAATAAAACAAGCCAAGAGCAAAATTCTTGACCTTGCGATACATGGCAAACTTGTGCCGCAAGACCCGAATGACGAACCTCCCATAGAACTCTTAAAGCGCATAAATCCCGACTTTACACCTTGTGATAACGGGCATTATACGTTTGATGTTCCAAATGGATGGAATTGGTGTAAGTTGAATGATTTGTGTTCGTTTTTGTCTAGAGGAAAATCTCCCAAATATTCGGAAGACGATAAGACATATCCTGTATTCGCTCAAAAATGTAATTTGAAAGAAGGAGGTATTTCATTAGAACAAGCAAGGTTTTTAGACCCTTCTACAATAAATAAATGGGACTCAAAATATAAATTACAAACAGGTGATGTGCTTGTTAATTCAACAGGAACTGGAACAGTTGGAAGAACCAGACTTTTTGATGAAAGTTATTTGGGCAAATATCCTTTCGTGGTTCCAGATTCTCATGTAGCAGTTGTAAGAACATATGAAGAAATCAATTCCGAATATGTATTTGCTTATATGTCTTCTCAACTTATTCAACAATACATAGAAGATAATTTGGCAGGAAGTACAAATCAAAAAGAATTATATATTGGTGTATTGGAGAATTTATATTTTCCATTTCCTCCTATCAATGAGCAACAACGAATCGTTCAAAAAATAGAAGAATTGTTTTCTGTTCTTGATAACATTCAAAATGCCTTAGAAGTGTAATCAAATACACTTCTAAGGACTGATGTAACTTTACCAGTTCACGACTTTATCAACAATTTTCTGTTGTTCGCTGGCAGTTCTGCGCAGATAAATACGAGTGGTTTCAATGCTCTCATGCCCCATAAGGTCAGCAAGTAGAGCTAGGTCGTTAAAACGATCCAGAAAGTTTTTGGCGAAACGATGACGGAATGAATGAGGATAAACAACCTCCTTGTTCATTCCGTATTTCTCGGCAAAATGTTTGAGTTGAGAAGCTATTCCACGAGTGGTAATGCGCTGTCCAAACCGATTCAGAAAGATGTAGCCAGAAGTAAGTCCTATTTCTTTGAGCCATTTCGCAGCCTCCGTGCGCAAGTTTTTCGGGATATACAAACGGCGTATCTTTCCTCCCTTGCTATATAGGTCAAGATGCCCGATTTGTACATGTTCTGCTTTGATATGGAGTAGTTCGCTGACACGTGCCCCTGTAGCAGCCATAAACCACACGATGAAATACCACTCATCGTAACCATCAGCTTTAAGTTGGGTTTTAAGGAATTTGTAATCGGCATTGCTAATTACATTTTCCAAAAAGTTCTTTTGCTGCACTTTTACGAACTTCACTTTCAGTTTCTCCTGTTTTGTAAATTCCAGATACTTATTGATACCTTGCAGCCGAAGGTTCACCGTCTGTGGCTTGAAGTTCTCAACCAAATACCCCTTATATGCCAAAAGGTTCTTTTTGTTTACTTCCCCATAATGATTGAGGAAATACTGCACCGTCCACACATACGAGGTGACGGTGTTCTTGGCAAGATTAGTCTTTGCCAAATGATTTTTGAATTTTGTTACCATACTACATTGATTTAGAATGAATATGGTAATAATATAATGGAACGTATCGGGCATTATACGCAGTTACCTGATGGATGGTGCGTTGTTACACTCAAAGATTTATGCGAAAACATCAATGGATTGTGGAAAGGGAAGAAAGAACCATTTGTTAATGTAGGGGTTATACGCAATGCAAATTTCACTAAGGACTTTAAGTTAGATTATTCAAATATAGAGTACATTGATGTTGAACAACGAACCTTTGCTAAACGTCATTTGGAAAATGGCGATTTGATTGTAGAAAAATCAGGTGGTAGTGATAATAATCCTGTTGGAAGAACAATTCTCTATGAGGGCAAAAGTGGTGTTTTTTCATTCAGTAATTTTACAATGGCATTAAGAACAAGGAATAACGACATAGTATTAAGTAAATTCCTATACTATTATATTCTGGCAAAATATCAGAAAGGAGATATGAGATTGATGCAAACTCAAACTACGGGGTTGCGCAATCTGATTCTTGATAAATTTTTATCAATGCCTATACACTTACCTCCACTTTCAGAACAAAAGCGAATAATTGACAGAATAGAAACAATTTTCACCTCTTTAGATATGATAATGGGGAGTTTATAAACTCTCCATTATCATATCCAATTTAGCAAATATTTTATGAACGGCACAAGCAATCCGTTTTTGCTCATTTATTGGAGGAATGGCAATAATCATATTTTCGATGATATTTTTACTTACTCTTTGTTGCCCAACAACTCCATTAAAAGAGCCTACACATTGGCTTATGAAATAATCTGATTTGAAGAAGTAAAGCCCATATTGGACATCAAGAAATAGAGGTCTAAACACATGAAGCTCTGTTGTTCCTACGCCAATACCGTTTGGTAATCCTTTTAGAACTACCGATTTCCTATTCTCCAAACAAGGAGATATTTTCGCAACTGCAATGTCTCCATTTGCGAAATGAGTAAAACCAGTTTTAATTTTACCCCATTGTTTCGTCTCGTATTTAAAAGTGTTATTGTAACCATCAGTAATATTTGCCATCGGAACAAACCCCACTTCAACATCATCATCAGCCTTATTTTTAGGGTTGATAATGAACACCTCTTTTATCGTTGCATAACACCATCCATCAGGTAACTGCGTATAATGCCCGTTATCACAAGGTGTAAAGTCGGGATTTATGCGCTTTAAGAGTTCTATGGCAGGTTCGTCATTCGGATCTTGTGGTACCAACTTGCCATGAATAGCAAGGTCAAGAATTTTGCTTTTAGTTTGTTTGATGATGGTCTGTAAGTCGGCTTTGCCTTGTTCTATTTGGTCAATTAAAGCAAACCAATGTTCAATCTCGGCAACTATGCGTTGTTGCTCTGTTAAAGGTGGCAAAGGAAACCCCATCTGTTCTAAATTGTATTTTGGCAAACCTTCACGACCACTACCCGTAATTTTCATAGATTTAGCGAAGTATGAAGATAAAACTAACACATGAAAATATTCAGGTTCAACTAAAACAGAACGCATAATACAAACGTGTTGACTGACATTACCACAATTAAAATCAGCAGGAACTACGGCGCATCTTCCCAATGAACCACCAGTAATATTCAGCAACAAGTCGTTAGCAAGCACTTCCGTGCCTTTCATCTTCTGATGAACTTCTTCGGAAATATACTTGATGTCATCATAAACAAGTCTGTCATTATATACATTTTGCGAGCGGAAAAATGGAATCCCGTTCGCAGAATAGTTACTTCCCCTTGGTGTGCTACCAGAACCTATCTTTGAGCATATTTCTTCAATCGTTGTCCACACCCATGATTCCGGCACCTCAAACGGCACGTTCTCATAATGGGGCGTATCGGAAGTCTTTGCAGACTTCTTGCTCCGTTTGATTTTGCCTTCTTTTATCAGTCGTTCTTTTTCAGCCTTGATTCGTTCGAGCAGAACTGATGCTGGTTCATCGTTGGGATCTTGGGGTACAAGTTTTCCATGTATCGCAAGGTCGAGTATCTTTTGACGTAACGCTTTTGTATCCATCGTTATATTTCTGTTTGTAATTGTGCAGTTTTGGCTGCACAATTACTATTCATGTTCTTCCAGTCTCTTTAATTCCTCATTTTCTTCAAACTCTTCAATCCATTCCTTCACCTTAGCTTGCAATAAAGCCTTGTTGGGGAGATAGAGTTGATAAGCAGAAGCATAGATGTTAGCATCCTTAGGCAAGGTAAGTTCCACTAGTGCATCGTTCTTCTCCTTACACAGTAGAATACCAATTGTCGGCTTTTCAAAGTCTTGTTTGACATAGCGGTCGTAATAGTTGACATACATCTGCATCTGCCCAAGGTCTTGGTGAGTTAGTTTGTCTATCTTCAAATCTATAAGCACATAGCATTGTAGCAAACGATTGTAAAACACCAAGTCAACAAAGAAATGCTGCTCATCAAATGTGAACCTTTTCTGCCTTGCTTCAAATAGAAATCCTTTGCAAGTTCTAATAGGAATTGCTGCATCTTGTTGATAATGGCATTCTCTAATTTAGACTCTGAATAAACTGCATCGGGTTTTAGACCAAGAAACTCTAATGTGATGGGATTCTTGATAATGTCTGATGGTTTCTCAATAGATTGTCCTTCCTTAGCCAACCGCATTACTTCATCTTTGTTACGGCTCAAAGCCAATCTCTCATAAAGACAGCTTCCTACTTGACGGCTGAGTTGTCTTTTAGACCATTGTTGTTGAGTACATTCTATTTCATAGAAACTGCGGGCATCCGGATTTTCCACCCTCATCAGTATAAGATAATGAGACCATGAGAGAGCGAATGTCGGCTCAGAGATACATTCCTCTGACTTCGGATAATCGGCTAACCACTGGTTAGCCTTTTGACTCGGCTTTGGACAACCACTGGTTAGCCCTTTAGAAAAAACAATATAAAACTGCCGTATATTCTTAAGCGTTGAATATGACCATCCATCTCCCAACCTATCAGTCAGACGTTTGGAGAGTTCTTTCAGCACCGCCTTTCCATATTCGGCTCTTGTTTCCCCCTTTTGCTCATATTCTACTATATATTGTCCGATATGGAACTTAGTATAAACCTCAGCTATATTGACGGCTGTTGCCACACGTTCCCTTGCCTGCGTGACAAGGTTAACAACCTTCAAGAACAGGTCGTTTATATATTTATCATTTGTGAAAATCTCTTTTCCCATAACTCAATTTTCTTCAATATTCGCAAGTAGCTTTTCAAGTTCAACCACAGCAGCACTTATCGTTTGGCTTTTATCCTTTATATCAGCCATCAGCTCTGCCAATGAACGGTTGTCCACCTCACCACCTTGCTTTATCCAAGTAATGTCAAGACTTGTTTTGTCTCTGGCAAGAATTTCATCTACAGGGTATTTACGCCAACGACCTTGCGGATTATTTTCTGCATCGTATGTCTCTACTCGATTATTATAGCAAGAAACAAAATCATCCAAATGATGCCGTTCCAGTTTATTGGTGGCAAGCGTATGCTTTATATCTGTACGGTAGTCGTAAAACCATATTTCCTTGGTCGGTTGTCCTTTGCTGAAAAACAACACGTTGGCTTTTACGCCTTGGGCATAGAAAATACCTGTAGGTAAACGCAAGATAGTATGCAAATTAAAATCCTGCAATAAGCGTTTACGAATAGTCTCACCTGCTCCAGCCTCAAAGAGAACATTATCAGGAAGTACAACTGCTGCACGTCCTCCCGTTTTGAGCATAAGCATCATGTGCTGGAGGAAATTTAACTGGTTATTCTTGGTCTCTACATAAAAATCCGGGCGGTTAATATCCACCGATCCAGCCGGACGAGTTCCAAAAGGAGGATTGGCAAGAATCACATCTACAAGAGTTGACGGTTCTTTTTCCAAAGAATCCTCACAAACAATCGGACTACGGTCTGTACCAATACCATGCAAATAAAGATTCATGGAAGCAAGCGTCACCACTAAAGGCGTATTATCCACACCATGCAAAGCTTTGTCACGCAAGAAATCACGTTTTTCTTTACTTGCTGACTGACCTTTCATATAATCGTAAGCTGTAAGCAAGAATCCACCCGTTCCACAAGCCGGGTCACAAACCGTTTCCCCCATTTGCGGATTGATACAATCTACCATTGCCTGAATAAGTGGACGAGGAGTAAAATACTGTCCTGCCCCGCTTTTCTTGTCTTGTCCGTTCTTTTCAAGAATGCTTTCGTAGATAGCTCCTTTCACATCACCGTCCATAATGAGCCATTGCTCCTCATCAATCATAGTGATGACCTTTTTCAGATAAACAGGCTTGTCTATCTTGTTTTGCGCCTTCGTATAAATCGTACCTATCAGATTATCCTGCTCACTAAGCAATTTAAGGGTCTCTTCATATTGTTTTACCAAATCCAAGCCATCAAGTACTATCAAATCTGCCCACTGATAACCAGTTGGAATAGCCGACTCTTCTCCAAACATTTCTACATTTTCGGCATCCATCTTCAAGAATAAAAGATAGGTCAGTTGGGTAATATAATCAGTAAATCCAATTCCTTGTCCGGCAAGAGTGGTTGCCAGATTCCATACTTTTTTGGTGAGCGATTGCTCTGTTGTATTATTTGTTACCATTTCTTTATGCTGCTTTTCTTAAAACTACAAATGTGTAAAGTGAATGAAGTGCCTCGTCCGCCTTCTGCATATTGCCAAACGCTCTAATCATTTGGGCTGCATGGGTAGCATCATCTTCACGAATATCTCTGATAGTACAAGCTCCGTTAGAAGCGATGTAATCCACAATACGACTGATAACCTCTCGCTGTTTGTCAGTTATTTCACGCTGGTTTTGCCCTAACCAAAGATTGAAAAACTGTTTAGAGGTAGTAACTACGCTATCCAATCGTTCGATTTGGTGGAAAGCAAAGCGCACAAGTTGTATGATATTGGTCAATGCATCGCTTTCTTCTTTGGTAATGGAACGCCTTACCACTTTAGGGTTAACTATGGCATAAGAGTTCCAGAGTTGTTTGGATGTAAAATGATTGTTTGCCATTTTAAGTCTGTTCTCCAAATCCTTTAGCATCGAATAGGTTATAGGCTCTCCCTCATTGTTGTAAATGATGCGCAGTGCCTCTATTTCGTCATAGTACTTTTTACAAAAATCTTCAAAAGCCTCTGTCGTATTTTTTGCTTCCTCAATGGAGAACCCTTTGGAGATAAGCGTATCTTCACCCGGCATCAATGTATTGACGAATCCGGCTGCAAGTATAAGAAGGTATTTCCGAGCATCTGCATGATTGGCAAGCGGAGCGACTAGCCCCTTACGTTCATTGTTAGGCTCATCAGTGATTACAAACGGTGGAAGAATGCCTTTCTCCAGTGCATCGTATATTCTGGCAGAAAGTTCCTTCATGTCATCATGAGACAAACGGACAAACTCTTTCCGTTGCGGATCATCCGCCTTGTTGTATATTCGGGCAAGCGTTGCAGCAAGCCGTTTGAGATACTCGTCAGGAATATAGCCATGACTAATACGTTCTAATAGCTCCTTTAGAGTAATCGTCTTTGTTGTAGGAGCATCATCTATAGGTGCCACTGTTTGCGCATGTTCCGTCACGCCTACCGCATCAACCAAATAAAAACAATCCTTGCTGAATGCGTTCGGGGTAACATTGCGAAGTTGCTCATCACCAATAGTACGTACTCCACGCCCTTTCATCTGAATATACAAAGGCAATGACTCCACATCACGCATGAACATCACCACTTCCAGCGGCTTTACATCTGTTCCGGTGGCAACCAACGTACAGGTGACAGCAATACGGAAATCCTTGTCGTTACGGAATTGGCGTATCAGTTCGTTACTGTCGCCTGCCGAATAGGTAATTTTCTGAACAAAGCGGTCATCAGTCCGTCCAAACACCTCTTTAGCTATTTGTACGATATTTGTAGCATGAGCTTCATTGAGAGCAAAAATCAATGTTTTGGGCAAAAAGTCCATATTTGGTTCACGTTGTGGGTCATTAAACAACTCTGTATAAACCACATCCCGATAGGTCGAAAGGACTAACTTTATCTGTGCCGGATTGATAATACTCCGATTAAGTTCTTTATTTGTATAGATTTTGGTTTCCTTACTACTTACAATCTTAACCTCACCTGTATATCTTGTTTCTTCTTTAAATTTCTCACCCTCTAATATAGCCCCACCCGTTTCTGTGACTTGCGTTTTTATTCTATATACCCGACAATCCACATTCACGCCATCAACAATACTCTTTTCCAATGTATAGTTAACAATGCAGTTATTATTGAAGAATGCCATTGTTTCAGGGATAGGAGTTGCAGTCAGACCAACCAATCTTGCCGTATCGAAATACTCCAGCACCTTGCGCCAGTTCCCATAAATGGAGCGATGGCACTCGTCTATGATAATCATATCAAAGTAGTCGTGCGGTAAGTTGGGATTAGGAGGCAAGGTTACTTCCTCTATAGGTTCGTTCTCGTCATCATCATTATCCTCAATAGTTCTCCTTTCAAGAATGAGAATAGACGTTGTATTGTAGAAATAACGACATTGCTATCAGAAGGAATAGAAGACGAGCGAAGGCGATTGACCGTAAAGATAGTATTGAAAGCATCCCCGTTCTCTGTCAGACGGAAAGTCCCAAATTCTCCTTCTACTTGTTTTCCAAGATTATTTCGGTCTACAAGAAACAACACTCTACGCATTGGTGTATAAGAAAGCATCCGGTAGACAGCAAGACAAGCAGCATATGTTTTGCCAGCTCCGGTAGCAAGAACCATCAATGCCCGATTTTGTCCACTGCGGAAACTCTTTTCAAGTTCTGTTACCGCCTCATATTGGCAATCACGCAGCCCTTTCTTTTTCAATGTAGGGAGTCCGGCAAATGCATCTTCAATTCCCAGTCTCTTTACCAATTCATGTGGTGTAGGGATATTCATGATCTGCTTGAAACAAGAATCTTGTTCACGAAAATCACAGCAATATAATTCCTTACCATTCGAGGTGAAGATAAAAGGCAATGGCTTTTGATATGCCTGATAGATATTCGGAACACTTCTTGCGTATAAGGCTGCTTGCTCGCATACTTTGGAGGCAAAAGCGTCTGTTTCTTCACGCTTAGCTTCAAGTACCCCTACTGCTTTTCCATTAATGAAAAGGAAATAATCTGCCTCAAGATTTCCTTTCAATAAACCTTCTCTTATGGCTACAGCCGTACAAGTAGGTTCATAATCCTCCCTGTTGACTACTTTCCAACCAGCATCGGCAAACCACTGGTCTATCTTTATTCTTGCTTTTTCTTCAGGAGTCATATTCTTAATAATATATATTATCAGAAGTTCATAGGCACATCTGCAACAGGTTACAAAAGGAACCAGAACCTCCTAACCGTATTAAATAATTTATTGTAACCTTTCTTTTTTATCGGTTATCAAATCCTTCAAATCAACTTGTAATATCTCCGCAATCCGTTGCAAGGTTTCCAAATTAGGCTGAATCCGATTACAGGCATAGGCATTGACCATACTGAAACTCTTATCTAGCTGTTTAGCTAACCACGTTTGAGAAATACCTTTTTCGGATAAAACAGTCTTTATTCTATTCAGTTTCATTACTTGATATGATTTTATTAGACAAATATAGGGAATTATATTCGATAATAGTGTATATTTGCATTAAGAAAAGTCAGTTCTTAAATGAGTTATACCTCAAAGTAATTGAATTTAGACATATTTATGGGAAAGACAGTAACAACATATCTCATTGATGGAGACCCAAAAGGAACTCAATACGCATTCATTAGCAACAAAATTTGCCAAATGTTTGTCGTACCACGTTCTAATCTCTCTTATTTGAATACACAAGAGAAGTTACAAAAACCTGCATTCTATATATTGCTGGGGGAAGATGAATCAACCAAGCCGCAGGCGCATATAGGTGAAACGGAGAACTTTAAAGAACGTGTAAAAGACCACGATAGCAAAAAATCGTTTTGGCAAAAAGCACTCATATTTGTATCGAAAGACGCCGATATGACTAAAGTTGATGTGCAATACCTAGAACATAAAGCTATAGCCGAAGCCAAGAAAGCAAACGCTTTTGTTTTAAGCGATAATAAACAAATTCCTAAAGCCCCTAACCTACCGGAGCATCAACAGGACTCAATGAATGAATTTTTCGAAGATGTGAAGTTTTTGGCATCATTTATCGGTTGCAATATTTTTGAAGTATCACAACCCAAAGAAGAACATCTATTCTACACCAAAGGTAGAGGATGCAATGCAAAAGGTTTCTACAGTTCCGATGGATTCACAGTCCTAAAAGGAAGTACTGTTGCCAAAACAATGGTTCCGTCTTTCAACTGGAAAGAAAAACGAGAAAAGATGCTTCAAGATTACACTTCTACTGAGAACGGAATATTGGTATTGACATCAGATAAAACTTTTTCAAGTCCCAGTACTGCCGCAGATTTCTGTATTGGTAGCAGCAACAACGGCTGGTTGGTATGGAAAGATAAAGAAGGAAATACATTGGACTCAGTTTATAGAAAACAATTGGATTAATAACATATCAGTTGGAGGCAAATATGGAAATTATCAATCTACTAGACTTCACAGACCGCATCGAGTTGAGAGAATGGCTGAAGGTCAACCATAATCGGGTGAAATCGTGTTGGGTTGTAACTTCACGCTCTAAACAGCCCACATACGAATGTATTCCATACATTGAAGTTGTTGAAGAAGCATTGTGCTTCGGGTGGATTGATTCAACTCTAAAGAAATTGCCAGACGGATGCCTTGCACAGCGGCTTTCACCTCATCGCAAAGGAAGTCATTGGACTGAGTTAAACAAAGAACGTTGTATCAATCTTGAAGACCGAGGACTTATGACAGATGCCGGACACCAAGCCTTTGAGAAAGCCTATTCTACGAAATAGTTCCCAAAGGCTCTCTTATGGAAGAAAAACCGCATTCCTTGATTTAGCCGAGCTTCGTACCGAACGGAAAATCATTTCTACAATAGAAAGCCCCCATTCGGGAAAAGTCATCGATACCTATCAAATAGTCGAAAGGAAACAGTCTTCGTACCGGTCGCTTCTCCTCCATCGCTACAATCTGCTCACGTCGCAGCAACAACTTTCGCCCCCCAATGATCCGGCAAAGCATCCGAGAAACATCCAAATATATCTTTCTCCGATTGCGTATATTGCTGTCCCTGATAATTATTCAGATCATCGCTCAGAAACAAATCTCCGTGTTTTTTTCAAAACATCCATCATTGAGAGTAAAACAATAGCAATCCGAGCTACGAAGAGATTCATAGCCTAACTCACCAACGAGTTCTGTTTCTTCGATCCAATCAAAATCGGCATATACATATAGCGTCTTCATCGCTTACTTTTTCTTCGAAGCACGTTCCCTTGTCTTCAAACTCAAATTCTGCAAAGCTTTTCCCAATTTATCTTCTTTGACCAGTCACAGAATATCATCATCAAGCTGCAGAGCATACAGCACTCGCAAGTATATTCCGATTGCTACCGTCGGTGCGCCTTTCTCTATTCGGAACACAGTCAACGGGGAACAAGTGCCCGTTCCGCCATCTGAGCCACACTCAAATTCCTCCGCTATCGAGCCAGTTTTATCTGCTCTCCCACAACCGACATCTTCTGCCCCAATTTTCGAGGCAACTTAATCCCCATTGTATTCTTTGTCATAATCAACTTATCATATAATATGCAAAAATATTACTTTTTATCTATTTAATGATATATTGCAGACAAAATCGCAAGACTAGAAGACACAGCAGTATAAAGGCTCTACACTTTTTCAAACGAATCATCCCCATTACACGACATTTTTCCAAGCGAATTAAATGTCTATTCTACAAAAATTACCTTACAACATATATTCAAGATTAGTTTGCTATTCAAATGAAAACCAACTTTACTTTATCCCCGTATTCCTATATACGTTCAATAAAGTAAAGTCAAAATAAGGGAGAAGAGATGGCTGCACTATGATGAAATAACTTCAATCATTTTTCTTTTGGCTGCAAAACGTAGAGTAACCGAGTGTAAAGATCGAACAAAATACAACTCCGAATAGAACACATAACACTCGCATGGGAACCAGAAAATACCTGTGAATCTATCCTCGATTTTACTACCCTTTTGGGCAAAACGAACTCCAACATACCCTATCTTTGTGAACAAGATCTATCGAAGCCCTAGAAGGCAGTTTTTACCCTTTCTCCCTCTGTTCGAAGAGAAACGATAAAAAACATTAAAACATCGGTTCTTAGCGAAAAAACAAGTAACTTCGTAAAATTTCCACCTTTTAAATACAAACTAGCGAAAATCAGTCAGCATACGATATTACATTGTATAAAAAATTATATTAAGATACTACAATATGTCAAACATTATTCTTGATACAAAAAATGTAGGGAAGATCAAGGGCCTTTTCTACCTCCCCGATTATCAACGGGGTTATAGATGGACCTCGGAGGAAATAAAACTCCTTCTCGATGACATTTATGAAAGTGCGGGAAAGCCATATTGCTTACAACCAATTGTTGTAAAGAAAAGCAATGAGAGGTTCGAGCTCATTGACGGGCAGCAACGTCTTACAACCATATACCTCATCTGCAAGTATATGGAAGCAAAACTGGGAGATCTATATGAACCTAGCTTTAAGTTAGAGTATGAAACTCGTAAAGAATCAGCAAACTTTCTTGGTAATATTGATCTTTCGCTTAGAGAGCTGAATATAGATTATTATTTTATCGCATCTGCATACGAATATATAGAGCAATATTTTACAGAAAAGACACAGGGTGAGCGTCGAGAAATGGCAGCTTACCTGACCAAACTCAATGAATATTTCATATCATCAGTAAACGTCATTTGGTACGAAGTGGATTCTGCTGAGAATGGTATTGAGCTATTTGAGCGTCTAAACATTGGAAAAATTCCACTGACAAGCTCGGAACTTGTCAAAGCCTTGTTTCTTAAAGACAGTGTGCGAGACAAGATGTCAGGACGACAGGAGGAAATCTCACTCCAGTGGGACATGATTGAGCAAGAACTACAAAATCCATCATTTTGGGGCTTTTTGTCCAATATTGATGGAGATCAAATGCCAACTCGTATAGATCTTATCCTTGATCTGATGGTAGACAAATCAGGGAATGATCGTGAAAAGTATCGTACATTCTTTTACTTTGATCGACAAATAAAGTCTCTATCGGAAACCACCACAGAAAATCCGCTTCTTGAGATATGGAGTCGCATCTATCATGTGTTTCTTACGCTCCGCGAATGGTATACGAACCATGACTTTTACCATAAAATTGGTTATCTGATTACTATAGGAGTTCCACTAAGGAAAATTTATACCGTATGGCAAAATGATGGCAACACTCCTCTTGCTAAGGATATATTTCTTAGCGAGCTCGACAAAATGATTTCAGAATCAATAAGCATTAAAGATAAAGAAGAGTTACTTAGCTTATCATACGATACAAGGAAAGACAAACTACAAAAGGTATTGACTTTGTTTAATGTGGAAACAGAACGTCTGATGGACGATGGTAAACGAAGGTTCCCATTTGACAAACATAAAGATTCTATATGGAGTTTGGAGCATATCCACGCTCAAAATGCCGAAAGCCTTAAAAAGAATAAAGATATTCTTACATGGCTAGAAAGTCATATTGCACTTTTGAAATCTTCTGAAAGTTCTATTTTTGAGGTAAATAATGAACTTATAGAGAAAATGGAGATATTGATTGAACAACTTCATAGCGATAAGGATCCAGGGAATGTGCGTGAACGCTTTAATGAGATTCAGAAGGAAGTAATTATCATATTCACGTCTAAGGAAGATGTCGTTAAGGAGAATAGCTACTCGCATGGATTAGCAAATATGGCACTGCTAGATGTATCTCAAAACGCGGCTCTTAGCAACTCCGTTTTTGATGTTAAAAGACACCGTGTCATTAATTATGATAAAGAAGGAAGATACATTCCAATTTGTACAAAACACGTATTCTTCAAGTACTATACTCAAGAGGGTCCATCGCTTTTCTTTTGGGGAGAGACAGACCGAAGAGATTATGCCGAGGCCCTTAATGAGAAAATTTCACCTTACTATAAACAGGATAATAACGATACCACTATACCCAACTTGACAAATGGAAACTACGACACTGAAGAATCTGATTTCTGAAAACAATCCTTACGGAATAAGTGGAATCACTATACCACGGATTCAACGTGCTTATGCACAAGGCCGATCTGATGCACATGCAGTAAAGACTCGTGAACGTTTTCTATCAGCAATACATGCTGGATTAATAAACAATGGTTTAACCCTCGATTTCATTTATGGTAATATTCAGAATGGTCAGCTGATTCCTCTTGATGGACAGCAACGACTAACTACTCTTTGGCTACTTCATTGGTATGCAGATAAAAAAGAGGGCATCAACGATAAGCGACTTGCGAGGTTTTCATACAACACACGTTATAGCGCGAGAGATTTTCTTATAAAGCTCGTTAACTACGAACCTACATGGAAAACACATCTTAGTGATGAAATTAAAAATGAGGGATGGTTTCCAATGGAATGGAGCAACGATCCTACGGTTAGAGGAATGCTCACAATGCTTGATGAAATCCAAAAGCGTTTTGCCGATATTAATGACTTATGGAACAAATTGGATAAAATTAATTTCTATTTCCGCGATATTGAGGAGATGAAGTTAACCGATGACATTTACATCAAGATGAACTCCCGTGGAAAACCACTCACTGACTTTGAACATTTTAAGGCAGAACTCTTAAAGGTTATGCGTTCTGAAAATGACGATGAAGCTACTGCTAAACGCATTGGCCTTAAGATAGACCGCGAATGGACCGATTTACTTTGGATTTATAGGGATGAGTATAATCTCGTCGATAGCGGTTTTCTAAACTTTTTCCATATGATTTCCCTTATTCTTGTCTATAAGTCAGATCGCTCTTCATCAGAATTTGATTTAGAAGATGATTTCAGTTTACTGGAAAGGCTTTATAAGAATCAACCAAAAAATGTAGTGTTTTTTGAACAAGCCTTTGATTGCATGGTCAATATTCAAAACAAAGAGCGACGTTCTAATTCATTAATACTTAACCCAATTGATATTTTTTTCAACTCTTACCTGTCAAAAGATTATCATGAACACGAAAAAGTTGTCGTATCTCAACAAATTACAGATCTCAATATTTTCAAAGGGGTATTGACCGGAGCCGCGTTGCGTAAAAATACTACCTATTGGTTAATAATGCTCTACTCCTTTCTTATCTATTTAATGAACTATGATAAGATAAAAGAAATGGATTTCCGTCGACGCTTGCGTGTGGTAGTGAATCTGCTCAAAAATTCCAGAAACGAAGTTGTCGATACCCCTAATGGTGATGCAGGAAACCGTATGCCCGCAAATCTTCGTCAGGTAGAAAATATTATTCTTTCTGGGGAAATTGCAGATAGTATAATGATTGATAATGACGTGAGACTGAATTTCAATGTAATTCAGATGGAAGAGGAGCGTCAAAAGCTCCAGTTTACCAAAGAACATCCCGAGCATTCTGCTGGTCTTTTTCAGTTGGAGGATCACTATCTGCTTCAAGGTCGTACAGATGTTGTTGGGTATGAGAATACTCATCTTTATCAGCGATTCATCCATGTCTTTGATAGATGCTCTCGCGATATTATTGACTGTGCAATGTTAGCAACGTATGATTATAGCCAAAGGATAAATAATTGGTGCATTCAACTTGGTTCTGGGAATCAGGATGAAATTGGCAATAAGGCTTGGTATGCATTATTTCATCCGACAGGCAAAAATCCAGATTTTAATAAGACAAAAAAATCATTACGTTCTCTGCTTGAGATTGATATAGAAATAGACGACATTTACTTACAAGAAAAAATTGATGCGTATCTAACAGAATGCAAGACTAAAAGTCAATACGATTGGCGATATTATTATATCGCGTATCCATGCTTCCGCCCCGAGCGTTATGGCAAATATACTATGTATGATGAACAACCATACGCTCTTGTGGCATTGCACTCTGAAAAGCGTGAATCATCTAATGCCTACCAATGTATGCTTCAAGCACTCATTGAAGGACAAGCAGTAGCAAATTCTGTAGAACGATATGATATCCGTGCGCTCTCTTACAGAAAAGGGCTGTTGAGATGTGAAAACAATGCTTTTGTATCATACTCTTTGAAGGACAATAAAGAGCGTGCCAGATTTATCATTCCACAAAACAAAGAAGGCATTGACATCGTTGACCGTATTCAATATTTCAAAGATAATAGAAAGGATAATGATTACTGGATATATCAGGAAGGTTAGTATTAAATCGTAAGTAAAGTCGCTCTCTTCAATTATAGAGCGACTTTACCTAATTCTATAGGGAATGCTTATTTTATACGGCAGAGCTATAGAGGAAACACTAATCACATCAACGGCATACAAGAGTATCGGGTTAAAAAAAATCAAGTATAAAACTCTCTTCATAGGGGCGACCGCCTAGGGTCCTTCAAGAGAATCAAATACGAGGTGTTGGCACTGCAGAGCGGTGTTTCTATGCAATACCGCAGCTTTAGCTCTTTACCGAAAAGACAGACCTTCCCGTAACCAAGCTCTCGATGCGAATGCAAAAGATACTCACCGATTGGTTTGCAAAAAGTTATTAGATCAAATCCACAACTGTTAGCTTCATCGTAGCCTGGAAACCCAAGGATGTCCCGAAGGAGAAACCGGAAACAACTGGCTGACTGGCCGACCCTTGTACTCACCCTCTGATCGAAGATCCAACAAAAAGTCGGGAGCCGAAAAGACGGTTTTGCCTTTTTTCTCTCTGTTTGGAGAAAGAGGATGAAAAAAATCGTTAAATCATCAATTTGTTGCGAAAAACAAGTAAATTTTAGAGGCTTCTATCTTTTGATGTAAACTAATGACAATCAATTAGCATAATATGCTGCATCGGACAACTCTACTCCTATACCTTTTCTTTCAGAGATGAGAAAGATAAACAACCTTTACTCATCCAAGGATACTTGACAAGATACCATCAGATCAAAAGCTCAGAAGGACGGTATAGGGATTACACTTTATCATCAATACAAACAAAATGTAACTTCACAGAGTTCAATGAAGAGCAGCCCATGTTACAGAACATTTTCCACATTTCTGCTTTACTCCTAGCAACATCCCATTATGAAATTCCATGAAACTTTCATTCAACCTCCTCACATTCTTCTCACTCGTTCCGCTTCGCATCATCACTTGCACCCATACTCTCAAGATACTGCAATTCCCGTTCCGCAAACTCACGATTCTCCTCCTCTCCCAGCATTTGATAGAGCAGTTCCCTAGCTTGCGAATAATATTTCAAGTTTACTAATACTTGTGCTGCCCTGCGCCGAAGAAAATGATAAAGTGGAAACAAGGTATTCTTTTCATCACCATACATCTTTATCTGACTGCCAACCAAACTCACCATAGAATAAATATACTCAAGAGCTCCTGTATCCTTCATTTCGACGAGACAGTTGGTAAAATCACGAATCGCATGAATGGATGAATTTCTTTTAGCATTAGTCAAATAATAATAAGCCTTTTCAAAATGCCCTAATGTGAGATAAACAAAACCGATATGATAACAAATCACATAATATTCTTCCTTGCCACGCTCTGGCAATTCCGTCCAGTGGACTTGATAATACCGAAAAATAGAAAGATAACACCCCAACGCCTGAAGATAACATTGCTGCCTGAAAAATTTCTTCCCCCAATAAATAGTAGTCTGCAAGGTAGGCTCGGTATAAGCCAGCAACGCCTGTTGTTCCTCCGTCAGTTCGTCAAACTGTTTGTTTTCCGCTTTTTCTTTAGCATCGTCCAACATATATTTCAACTCCCAATAATCATCATGATCCGTTGTCAATCTAACCTCAATCATACTACTGAATACTCTGCCTTTTTGGGTTTCATCGAAAAAAGCATCCACTCTGTCCGTTCGCATAGCCGACAACTTATAATAAAGAGATCGTTCATTACTGCCTTCAGCTTTCTCCAACGCAATCACCAACTGCCCTTCAGCAAGTGTGATACAGATCAGAGCATCTTTTCCCGCCTGTCCTTTTTCATCCATCACAGCATCTTTCAACCGAAGAGAAAGAATAGACAATAATTCGGTACGCCTCTCTATCCGCTCATTGCAAATCAGTGTCATTCCCTTTATATCTTCCTGTTTCACTGTACCAAAAAGAGAAAGAATATCCTCTATCTGATCCATATCTTGCCGGGAAACATCGACAGGTTCCAACAGCTTACCATGTCCAATCTCCAATTTTCGTCTTAACAAAGCTAAACGATTTTCGAATTCTTTTTTCACCAACACGTCTTGTATTGAAGCAGATTGTTCTGCCAACTCTTTAAAACTACGGGCTATCATAAAAGATGACTCAAGCAATACCCGCAAATGTTGTTTTAACTGAGTTTCACTGCCCGACAAGAACAGACAGGCAGACAGACAAGCCGTAAAAGGTATCTCACTTTCTCCGTCCTCATGACTTTTACGCAAATAGCAAGTCCAAGCTGTGTATCGGCAGTTAATGTTGTTAATGTCAAAAACTATTTTTTTAGACTGTTCATAGCTACATGCATAGAAATCTTTATAATATAACTGAATATTCTGACCTGTTTTTTCTCTTAATAAATGAAAATAACCTCCTTGAAAACCGATGATAATGGCATCAGCATCAATTCTCTTCACTAGTTCACAGTGCATGGACTGCACGAACCTGATAAGCTCATCGGTGGTCATCGCCGAATAAATCTTTTCTTGCTGCTTTTTCGGCTTTGTAACAAAATGATAAACTGTTACGAAAACCACCATCATAGATACTAAGACGACAGAAATAATCATATCTTGTTACAGTTAATCTTTGTATGTCTGTAAAAATACAAAATTAATCGGGAAATGTTAGAAGTGATAGGATATTTTAATGAATTCCCCTAAGAAGTTACTTAAAAATCCGGTTCAATCAATTCCTTCCGATGCATCCGGTGCCACCTCCACAAAATCATAAAACATAGAGGGAATTTCCATCGGAGATATTCTGAAATACCTAAAAATAGGGATTGTCCATTTCCACATTTTCATCGAACTTTGCAACCCCAAAAAACGAATAAATGAAGAAACTTTATATAATACTGTTTATACAAATAGGATGGATATTCCCGCTCTCCGCACAAAAACAAGATTCCATTTATATCGGAACGCGTCATACATTGTTTTCTGAAATACTGAATGAAGAAAGAAAATATTGGATTTATGTACCTGAGACCAAAGCAGGTGAAAAAGGAAAGGCTTATCCGGTTCTTTATCTATTGGATGGAGATTCCTTCTTTCATTCCGTGGTTGGCTTTACGCGTTTCTTCTCTTCTTCTAAAACCTCAAATTTACCTCCTTGCATCGTTGTTGCTGTCTTAAACACAGACCGGACCAGAGATTTCACTCCTACCTGCTCAGCCGCCCGCCGGGATGGTACTATTTGTCCCTATGATAAGCCGGCAGGTGGTGGAGCTGAACAGTTCTATCGCTTTCTGATAGAGGAACTACGTCTGGAAGTGGAAAATAAAGTTCCTGCCAACGGTACAAACTTTCTTGTCGGACATTCATACGCAGGTTTATTTACCCTACAGACACTGTCAAATCACCCCGAGTCTTTTGACTCGTATATAGCAATAGATCCAAGCTTATGGTGGGACCGAGGAGTTTTTCTACAACAAGCTGCAAAGAATGTTTATCAAAAAGACTTCTCCGGCAAACATTTGTATGTTGCTTTCGCCACCCGCCAACGTCCTGCAATCAAACTTATTCAGTTTTCATTGGCCGACAGCTTAAAAAATAAGATCATCCCTGAAATGAAAAACAAGCATTTGCATGTCATTTATAAAAAATTTCCCGACGAGGTGCATGGCACTATTGCTCTTCCTGCCATTTTCGATGGGTTAAAATCTCTATTTCATAGCACTATTTCAACCAAAGAGGCAACATGATAATTTCTTGCAGTATTCAGTTTCTCACCTGTTGCAAATACGCTCCGGTTACTATTGGTAAAAATAACATAACTGATGCTGATAGTGTAGTCACTCGCTCGATTCCGGGGTATTACGTAGCTGTAATCCTTGCCTAATTTCCTGTTTAACATCAATTTAAGATTTCAAACTCTATACTTATCATTTTCTAGAATAACAGGTTGAGACATTGTATCAACCTTGGCTACAGATTTATACTATTCTTTCCGGAAATCATGTCATTAGGGTTATAACATCTGTAATTTATCTACACTGTATTTTCAGTCATGTATTTATCTTTGCATCAAGATTCTGAAATTCAAAACTTAATAAAATCAAGTGATAATGAAACGTATATCAGTCATCATGATTGCAAGTTTATTTGTTATAGGAACAACTGCCATAACACAATCCGATCCGGTTTAGAGCATATCGTCATTTGTGGTACGCAAATCATGACAACAGTTATCGTGACTCCGTTGGGCGTCTTCGCCATCGCAGCCAATTCATTTGCCATTACAGCCGAAAGCCTCTGCATATGCCCAGTATGGGATTGCCGATGCTGCACGACACTGGTTGGGCAGAGTATCGGTGCCGATCGCCGGAAACTGGTCCGAAGTTTCGCCCGCATTACCATATTTATATGGTATGACCGTTATGGGGTTATAGGTGTACTCATGTATCTGTTCGCCCCCCAAATTATCGGTTAGATGCCCCCGTCGGGGAGATTCGGGAATTGGGCATAATGGCACTGCGCATCGAAGCGTTCGCTGAGCCGATGTTTGCAGCCTCGATTATCACTTACGGTGTCTTTGTCGGAGCAGCGGATACGCTTGTCCCGTGCTTGATGAATTTCTTCAATATCTGGGCGGTGCGTCTGTCATTAGCCGCCTTGCTCGCCCCGTCATTAGGTCTGAAAAGTGTATGGGTTGCCATGTGCATCAAGCTGTGTTTCAGGGGGCTGATTTTCCTGGTCCGCTTGAAGCGAGAACGTTGGATGAGACACATGTAAAAAAATGTCTGTAATTGAGGTTATACAATCAGTAATCCATCTACCGGCTTTTCCTGTAATCCGCTGTAATTTTGCACTATGATAAAGAAAACAATAAAAATTTAAATTACATCGGTTATGAAACGTACAACTATTTTAATGGCTGCTTTCCTCTGCCTCTTCGGCCTGACGGAAAGCCCGGCACAAAACACTCACAAAAATATGGAACAGTTAAATCTGACACAGGAATGGGACAAGGTGTTCCCGAAAAGCGACAAGGTGGATCACAAGAAAGTAACCTTTCACAACCGCTATGGCATCACACTGGCGGCGGATATGTACACGCCGAGGGGCGCAGAGGGCAAGCTGCCTGCTATTGCCGTCAGCGGTCCGTTCGGTGCGGTAAAGGAGCAGTCCTCCGGTCTGTATGCGCAGAAAATGGCGGAGCTTGGCTTCTTGACGATTGCCTTCGACCCGTCCTACACCGGCGAGAGCGGCGGTAGACCCCGCTATGTCGCTTCGCCGGACATCAACACCGAGGATTTCTGCGCAGCGGTAGACTTCCTTTCCGTGCAGGAGAATGTGGACTCCGAGCGTATCGGTATCATCGGTATCTGCGGCTGGGGCGGCATGGCGATCAATGCGGCGGCAATCGACACCCGCATCAAAGCTACCGCTGCTATGACCATGTACGACATGACCCGTGTAACTGCCAACGGATATTTTGATGCTGAGAATTCTGAGCAGGCACGCTATGAGAAGAAAAAAGCAATGAATGCACAGCGCACCGTGGATTATAAAAACGGAAGCTATGCGCTGGCAGGCGGTGTGGTTGATCCGCTGCCGGAGGACGCACCGCAGTTTGTAAAGGACTATTATGCCTACTACAAAACGCCACGTGGCTATCACCCCCGCAGCCTGAACTCCAACGGCGGCTGGAATGTGACCTCCTCGCTGTCGTTCCTGAATATGCCGATTTTGCACTACAGCAGCGAAATCCGCTCTGCCGTGCTGCTGGTACACGGGGAAAAGGCGCACTCCCGCTATTTCAGCGAAACAGCGTACAGCAAGCTGACCGGCGATAACAAGGAATTGCTCATTATCCCCGGTGCAAATCACACTGACCTTTACGATCAGATGGACATCATTCCGTTTGAAAAGCTCAACGCATTCTTTACGGAGTATTTGAGATAAAGCGGCATATTATGTGTTTCTGCGTAAGCATCTGGAGAAAGGCGTATATCAAGTTTCTGCTGTTTCTGCATCGGATGTGGCGTATATCAAGTTTCTGCTGTTTCTGCATCGGATGTACTGAAACAAAATATTTAAGCCATTGAAGAATCGGAATTTGTCTACGATACGTGTAGGTTTGTCAATGATGTGTTACCCATAAGGAAAAGCATTTAGGAAGTAGTCCGGAGATTTCCGGTTAAGTGGCCGGATAGAAAAATGATTGTAAGTGCGTTCTCGGACGGCAAGTTGCCGTTTGAAGTCCTGTGCCTTGGTGTGTATGGCTTGATCAGCTTGTAACGAATATTAAGCTGCTCTAAGCTGTTTTCTAAGAGCGTTGGCTTGGAATTTTTAGTACCAAAGTTCGGGAAATCGTCTTGACAATGTGCAGCTTGTGTAGTATTATAAAGGAACTTGAATACTGAAACCCTCTCCACCACCGGGTGGAGGCCAAAGGGCACACAGAGTTTTTCCGTAGGTACGGCATGGTTCACCATGTTATAAGGAAAAGCTCTGTGTGCCCTTTTCTTTTTTATCATGTACCATTCCAAGGAGGAAAAAGCAATGAAAATCAAGCCGTTTGCCGTAGAAGAATGGATGAACGCCTGGGAGGTCGGCGCAAAGTATAACATCGCTGAAACATGTGTGGACTCCATCAGTATGAACGAGCTATTCGAGCTGACAGGGGAAGATAAGACGGAATTTTTGAATCGTTTGTGCGCACGCCGTCTGAGCTATGGCGATATTGAGGGTTTGCCAGAATTCCGTAAAGGTGTCTGCGGCCTTTACAAAACGCTGAACATTGAAAATATTGTGCCGACCCATGGGGCATCCGGAGCAAACCATCATGTATTCTATTCGCTGATCTCTCCCGGTGATCGTGTAGTGAGTATCATGCCGACATATCAGCAGCTTTATTCCATCCCGGAATCCTATGGAGCAGATGTTCAGATCCTTCATCTGAGTAAGGAAAACAATTATTTGCCGGACTTAGAAAAACTGCGCCGTTTGGTGACACCTGAAACAAAAATGATCTGCATCAATAACCCTAACAATCCTACGGGTGCGCTGATGTCTGAGCAGCTGCTCCGGGAGATCGTGGAGATTGCGCGTTCCGCAGATGCCTGGATTTTGTGCGATGAAGTCTATCGTCACCTTTCACAGGAAGATGGCTGGTGTCCTTCCATTGTGGATCTGTATGAAAAGGGCATTTCGGTGAGCAGTATGTCAAAGGTTTTTTCTCTGGCTGGTCTTCGGCTTGGCTGGATTGCAACGCACGATATGAGCGTTGTAAAGAGCTGCCTTTCTCATCGGGATTATAATCTTGTGAGCTGCGGTGTATTCGATGAAATGCTGGCAGCAGCTGCGCTGAAGCACAGCGATAAGCTGCTGGAACGCAGCCGAAAGATCGTCCGGGAGAATTTGCAGATTCTGGACAATTGGGTCAGCAGTGAGCCTCATGTCAGCTATGTAAAGCCGAAAGCCGGCACTACGGCATTGGTTTATTATGATCTGGACATTCCTTCCTACGAATTCTGCGAAGAAATGTACAAGAAGACCGGCGCGTTTGTGACTCCCGGCGACTGCTTTGAAGTGCCGCACAGTATGCGCATCGGTTATGCCTACGGAAAGCAGGATCTGATCGATGGCCTCAAGGCCATCAGCGAGTATATTGCAATGAAAACCCGGTAAAAGAAAGGAGAACTCCCGATGAATATTCCCTATATTTCCGCAGAAGAAGTTCGAAAAAATCTTTCGATGGAAGATGCGATCCAATGCACAGAGAATGTTTATAAGCTGAAAAGTCAAGACAAAACCGTTGTATGGCCTACCATTTTCTATGAATTCGACCCCGGCCATGCAGATATGGATATTAAATCCGGTTATCTGCCGGAACAGCATATTTTCGGCCACAAGACGGTTGCGTTCATGGAAGCAAATGTGCAAAAAGGCCTGCCGGATCTTGTGGGTCTGATTGCCGTGTTCAGCTCGGAAACCGGTATGCCGCTTGGCCTTGTGGACGGCTCCTCTGTGACCGGAATGCGCACTGGTGCGGCAGGAGCCATTGGTGCAAAATATCTGGCCAGAAAGAATTCCCGGAACGCTTTGATTGTCGGCACCGGCAATCAGGCACCTTTCCAGATTGCTGCGTTGCTGAAGGCGTTTCCCGCGCTGGAAACGATCCGGATCGCCAATCCGCATAACGCAGGACATGCTGCTGCATTTGCGTCGAAGATTCGCGCAATGCTGCAAACCGATTTTGCAATTGAGGCAGCCTCGGTAACCTTCGAAGGAGTTTCTGATTTGCAAGAAGCCGTATCCGACAGCGACATTATCATCACAATCACGCCTTCCCACACCCCGCTGATTCAAAAAGAATGGGTCAAACCCGGCACACATTTTTCCTGCATTGGTGCTGATATGGCGGGCAAAGAAGAAATTGATTCTGATTCCCAAATTTTTGAGGATGCCATTGTTTTTGTGGACGACCTCGAACACTGCAGGAACGCCGGAGAAATTGAGATTCCCTTGAAGCAGGGCACATTGTCTGAAGATCGAATCTGTGGAGAGCTTGGTGATCTCATTCTTGGAAAGACTGCGGGTCGTAAAAGCGATACCGACATCACGGTATTTGATTCTACTGGCATGGCACTTTTGGATCTTGCCGTGGCAGATTTCCTGCTCAAGAAAAATATGTGAGAATGGGAAGAAGATGAAGCAACCCTGGGAGGATAAGTGATGAGCAATGTTCTGCTTTTTAAGTTTGTGTTAGGTTTTGCTAGCAGTAGTCTACCAGAATTTTTCATTACAGTGTTTTGCTAAAGAAATCCGATGGAGCTATACCCTGGATTTTTCTGTATTCTCTGGGTGACATTTTGACTATAGACTGAAAAGCGCTTGAAAACTTTCCCTGGGTTTGGTAGCCTACCTGGGAAGCAATATCCGCGATCGTGTCATTTGTTTCCCGTAATAATTTCATAGCCTGACGCACTCGAAATTCCTTCATATAGGTGGCGATAGGCTGGCCGTAGACAGCCTTGAATATCTCCTTTAGAGTGGAGCAAAAATATGCTCTAAATCGGAACAGGACGGGATTGCGGATGGCTTTCCGGAGCAAAATCGATCCCGTAACTGGTCTGCCTCCACGCCGGCATTCCTTAAAACTTCCGGGCAAATGGAAGAGAGCTGTTTCAGATCCACGGAAATGGAAATTCCCTCTGAATATCATAGGGGAAACATCATGGCGGAATCCGCGCAGCAAGCCATACTGTGTGCAGTCACATCACCTGTACCTAAATAGACGGCAGTACCGCCTTGCATATTCCAACGAAGTCTATCTTACCATAGGCCGGAGGGAAAAGAAACTTTACTGATGAAGTCCACTAACTGAATATCATCCGCTCCCATAAAAGCGCCTTTTCTCTCTCGGATTGTCCGAAAATCCCGGCTTCCGGGGCAGTAGTCCTCTGTCTGCATACAACGAATAATGCCAAGTTTCATATTGGTTTCCTCCTTAAATCAATCTGTCATAAACCCTGCAAGCGCATCCCTTCTAACTTCATGTGATATTGTTCCAGCACATCTTTCAGCGTGATTTCCTGCATTCTTTGTTCCGCTGTTTTTTGAATGTCCAAGTAAAAATCCCGCAGCACCAGTTGGATGTTTACGCCCACGCCACAAGCGGGGTTGGTGTGGATGTCCTGATGGAGCAGGGGCTTGTTGCCCTCTACTGCCCGATAGGCATCCAGCAGAGTGATCTTCTCCGGCTCACGAGCCAGAGCAGGTCGGGGATGTCCCTTCACGCTGACCAGCAGTCCACCCTTCCGCAGGGCGGACATGAGCTGGCGCACATAGGCAGGATTCGTCTGAATGCTCTCTGCCAGCTTGTTACTGGTCAGGTCGCAGTCTGGGTACAGAGCGATAAAAGCCAGAATATGAACAGCATCGCTAAGGCGGGTGGGATATTTCATGGCCTGATCTCCTTTTTCACTTTGATGTTATTTTTATTATAACAGCATATTGACAGTGGCGCAAGAGAATGCTAAAATGATTTGAAGTAAGGATAAAAATAACACCCGTCTGAAAGAAATGGTGAAGATGAACTTCTATGATGATCTGGTCATGCAGACCCAGATGAATTATTCCAGGCACTATCCTATCTATGCTTCTGGCAGTACGCCTTATCAGCTGACTGACAAAAAGCCGCTGCCGTATAGCGAACAGATCCATCGTTTGGTACAGGAGGTAAAGGAAGCTGACTGTGTGGTAGTGGGCGGAGCCTCCGGCCTGTCCGCTGCCGGTGGCGGAGATTTTTACTACGAGGACAACGACTCCTACCGCAAATACTTCCGCCCTTTTGCCGAGAAGTACCACTTCAAAGGTGCTTTTGCAGGGATGATGCACCCCTGGAAGACAAGGGAAGAGTATTGGGGGTATCTCGCCACCTTCCTTCATACCACCCAGACCGCACCTGTGCGTCATTCCTATTTGGATTTAGACGCTTTGCTGAAAGGCAAGGACTTCTTCGTCCTCACCACTAACCAGGATACCCAGTTTGTCAAGCTCTACCCGGAGAACAAGGTTGCGGAAATTCAGGGCGATCACCGGTTCTTCCAGTGTGCCGCCTGTTGTACCGATGACACTTGGGATGCGGTAAAGCCGGTGGCTGATATGGTAGCCGCTATGGGGGATGGCACGAAGATTCCCACGGATCTCATTCCCCGATGCCCCCACTGCGGCGGCGAGGCATTCCCCTGGGTGCGAGGATATGGGAATTTCCTGCAAGGAAAGAAATATGAAGAACAGTACGAAAAAATTTCTCGTTATGTGCTGGAACACAAAGACAGCAAAATTCTGTTCCTGGAGCTGGGCGTTGGCCGAATGACTCCCATGTTTATCCAAGAACCTTTCTGGAACATGACCCTCAGCTTTCCCCATGCTCGATATATTGCTGTCAACAACAAGTATGACTTCCTGCCCAAGCAGTTGGAGGACAAGGGCATGACCATTGTGGCCGACATCGGGAAGGTACTGCAAGATGCACGATTCGTTATGGCGGAGATCGAGGAGGTTACGGGCCATGCCTGATCTCAAACATATCGCAGTAAAAATCAGAGAAGCGGACGCTATCCTGATCGGGGCCAGTAACGGCCTGTCCATCACCGAAGAATTGCATTTGTTTGCAGATAATGCAGCCTTTGATGAATTGTTTGGAGATTTCAAACAAAAATACGGCTTACATTGTATTTTGCAGGGCATGATGGCCGGATGGCCCAGCGAGGAGGAAAAATGGGCCTTCTGGGCCCGGCTCATCCATCGTTACTGCGGGCAGTACCAGCCTACGCCGGTGATGAACGATTTGAAGGCCATTGTGGGAGAGAAAGATTACTTTGTCGTCACATCAAACGGAGAAGGTCACTTTGAACGGTGTGGCTTCGATCCGACGAAAATCTATGAGATCGAGGGCAACTGGTTTACGATGCAGTGTGCCCGCCCCTGCCACGACACCCTCTATTCAAGTTTAGAGATGGCCGAAAAATTATCGGCTGCCGAACAGGGCGGCCATGTGCCTACAGAGCTGGTGCCGCGCTGTCCCAAGTGCGGAGGTCCCATGGACATCCACATGGGCGCGGGTCAGAGAATGATTCCGGATACCGCTGCCCAGGCACGGTTCCAAAACTTTCTGAAAACCTACCACGGAAAGAAACTGGTGGTTCTGGAGCTGGGCATTGGCTGGCGCAATCAGCTGATCAAGGCTCCGATGATGCGCCTGGTGGCCGGCGAGCCAAACGCCACTTATGTGACCATCAATCTGGGGGAGATCTACATTGCGGACAATATCAAAGAGAAGTCCTTCGGACTGGACGGGCGGCTGGATGAGCTGCTGCCTGCTCTCCGGGAGGCGTGCGAGGCATGACGATTCCGGAGCAGGTTCAAAATGACTATACGAATGCAGCGGGTGTCCGAAGGACAAATGGTACAGCCCGCCGGCATTTGGCTCAATGATGATAGGGTTGGTGTGTTTGCATGTCCGGACGGCATCTGGCCTGTTATTTTTTTTCTTGGAGGCGGAGTAAGGAATGCAATGGACAGATAGAAAAATCCGATGCCATTGGGTAAACCCGGCTAATACCACTTATCTGCGATACCATGACGAGGAATGGGGCAGACCGGTCCACGATGACCATATGCTGTTTGAAATGTTGATTTTGGAGAATTTTCAGGCAGGTCTCACCTGGGAATGTGTCTTAAATAAACGGGAAGCGTTTCGCCGTGCTTTTGACGGGTTTGATTTACGGAAAGTGGCATCTTATAGCGAAGAAAAATTGACGGCTCTGCAAGCTGACTCTGGAATCATCCGTAACCGGCTGAAAATACGAGCTGCAGTGGTCAACGCACAAGTGTTTCAAAAGATACAGCAAGAGTGGGGCAGTTTTGACCGATACTTATGGCATTGGACAGAGAAAAAAATCATCCAAGAAGTAGACAAGGTTAGCTCACCATTATCTGATGCCGTCTCAAAAGATTTGAAAAAGCGGGGCATGAAGTTTGTTGGGACCATAATCATCTATGCCTATTTGCAGGCGGTGGGAGTTATCAACTCTCATGAATCAGGTTGCTTCCTGAATCCTTTGCAGCAGTAGAGAATGCATAAAAAGCCGGGAAGTTGACTCAAATTGTCAATGCCTCCCGGCTATTATCATACAGATATTAATATAGTTAGAATCATGGTATATATTTCATTCCCCATTGGGAAATGGCGTAAAAGACCGGCAGCAGGTCACGACCTTTCTCAGTAAGGAAATATTCCACCCGCAAGGGCATCTCGTTGTATTGGATTCGCTGTATCAAATCATCGGCTTCCAACTCTTTGAGGGCATTTGTCAGCGCCGTATTTGTAATTGGCTTTAGCATCTTTTTCAGTTCCCCAAACCGCATAGGACACTTGATGCACAGTTCATAGAGAATTTGGAGTTTCCATTTGCCCTGCAGCATTTGAACCACCGGCGTGACCGGGCAGTTTCCCTCGCCGGTTAGAATGACACTGCCAACCTTTTCTTTGAATTCTTCATAAGTCATAATTGGATCGTTCCTCGTCTTTTGCAGTATATTTTTTGATACCAGGTATAAATAATTTGCGTACTTGAACAAAAATTGCTATCAGATATAATAAATATATCACTGGTTGGCCATACAGTCAACGACTGAAATCTCTTAGAAAGGTCTGAATTTTATGAAAGAACTGAACATTATGGAGGCTACTGTTCTGACCTCCCCCAATCCGCTGACACTGATCTGCTCTAAAAAGGAGGATGGTTCTACGAACCTGGCTCCCATTTGCTTTGTGTCTTACCTCTCCTTCAATCCGCCTATGGTGGGCTTCGCCACTAGCAAACAGTCCCACACCGGTAAGCAGGTACGAGAGACCGGCAAAGTCATCGTCACTGTTCCCGGTGAGAGTCTGGCTGGCACAGTAATGGCCTGCGGTGCGTCTACCGGCGCTGAGACCGACAAGGTGGCCGCCAACAACATCGAGATGATGGCTGTGGAGGGCAGCGATATCCAGATTCCGGCGGACACCCGGCTGGCGATGGTGGCTATCTTGCAGCAGTCGGTGGAGGTGGGCGACCATATCCTGCACATCTGTCAGGTGGACAAGTTCCTGGGCGATGAGGACAAGAAGGGCCTGTATGCCTGGAACGGCTTCGGGAAAGTTGCACCTGCGGCAGAAGGCTAAATCTTAAAACGGTAAGGAGGCATCAGCGGTGGCTGTTTATATTAAATTGAGTGGATCGTCATTGGGACTGAGACCGGACATAGGAAGGGCAAAGCCGTATCGAAACCGGAATGGGTGTGGAACCTGACACATCAGGCCCATGCGCTTGGCATCCCTGTATTTATGAAAGAAGATCTGCTACCTATCATGGGAGAGGCACAGATGGTACAAGAATTTCCCACGGCTTTTTACCGGGTATTGGAGGAACAGAAGACATGGCAGAAGTAAAAGAGAGCAGCATTCTGATTCAGGATGTAGAAACCAAAAATATTATGACAAAATCCACCCTGCCGGTGGGAGGCTATTCCGTCAATCCTTATGTGGGCTGTACCCATGGCTGCAAATACTGCTACGCCTCGTTTATGAAGAGATTTACCGGGCACACCGAACCGTGGGGTACATTCCTGGATGTGAAACATTGGCCGGCAATCAAAAATCCGCAAAAGTACAAAGGGCAGCGCGTAGTCATCGGTTCAGTGACCGATGGCTATCTGCCCCAGGAGGCTCAGTTTCAGAACACCCGAAAACTTCTTGAGCAGCTCCGGGGCAGCGAGGCAGAAATTCTCATCTGTACCAAGTCAGACTTGGTAATCCGTGACATCGACCTCCTGAAAGAACTGGGAAAGGTCACGGTTTCCTGGTCGATCAATACGCTGGACGAGGATTTCAAAAACGATATGGACAATGCCGTCAGCATTAAGCGACGGCTGGATGCCATGAAGCAGGTTTATGACGCAGGTATCCGCACCGTATGCTTTATTGCTCCGGTTTTTCCCGGTATCACGGATTTTGAGGCTATCTTCCATCAGGTCAGAAATCAGTGCGACCTGGTATGGCTGGAAAATCTAAACCTGCGAGGCGGATTCAAAAAAGACATCCTTGACTATATACGTAAAAAACATCCTGACTTGGTTCCGCTGTACGACGCTATCTACAACAAGAGGGACAGAAGCTACTTCCGTGGTTTGGAGGATCAAGCGGAACGGCTGGCGAAAGAAAACAGCTGTCCCTTCGTGGACAACGAGCTGCCCTACGGCCGGGCAGAGCTTGGGCACCCGGTCATTGTGAATTACTTTTACCATGAGGAAGTGCGTGGCTCGGAAAACACCGGACGACGCAACCCCAAAAAATAATTTGTGAAATAAATGGGTTCTGACATGGAGCTGTGCTTCAATGTCAGAACCTTTTTTAGCACTGTTTACCCATTCAGAAGTTTTCTTAGCCTGACTTCTTACACCAGGGAAGAAACAGTCTCCCGGCAGGCCATTCTCAGTGACGAAAGAAAATCGCGGAAAGTGTTCCGGTTGCCCTTATCAAGGCATTGGAATGTGCCGATAAAAGCTGCATTTTGCCGAAGTGACCTCCAAGGGAAAGAATAGTTGTAATTTTACCGTCTGTATGTTAAAATAATAGAATTACAAGACTCCCGGGAGGGAAAAATTATGAAGGAAAAGAGTGCGCTCATCGCAATGAGCGGCGGCGTCGACAGCTCGTGCGCGGCCTTTCTCATGCGAGAGCAGGGCTACGAATGCATGGGCACGACCATGCGTCTTTACCGTAACGAGGATCTTGGTGCGTGCAATTTCCGTACCTGCTGTTCGGAGAAGGACATCGAGGACGCGAGCGAGGTCGCGTTTCAGCTCGACATTCCGTATGAGGTGCTTGATTTTACTGCGGATTTTCAGGATAAGATCATCGAAAAGTTCATCCGCACCTATGAGGAGGGCGGCACGCCCAATCCCTGCATCGACTGCAATCGCTTCATGAAATTCGACAAGCTGCTCGATTTTGCGTTCGCGCACGGGTTAAACTACATCGTGACCGGACACTATGCGCGCATTGAGCGCGATGAGAACACCGGCCGGTATATCCTGAAAAAAGGCGTGGACGAGGGCAAGGATCAGAGTTATGTCCTCTACAACCTCACGCAGCATCAGCTCGCGCATACGATCTTTCCGCTCGGCGCATACAGCAAGACACAGATACGCGAGATGGCGGAAAAGCAGAGCTTCTGCAACGCGCGCAAGCACGACAGTCAGGACATCTGTTTCGTGCCCGACGGCGATTACGTCGGCTTCATGGAGCAGTACACCGGAAAACGCTATCCGTCCGGCGATTTTATTGACGAAAACGGAAAAAAGATCGGCACGCACGCCGGCGCGGTGCGCTACACCATCGGTCAGCGCCGCGGTCTGGGTCTGCCGATGGGCGACCGCGTTTACGTTTGCGCGAAGGACATGGAAAAGAATACCGTGACCGTCGGGCCGGTGGAGTCGCTGTTCGCGACGCGCGTCATCGTCCGCGACATGAACTGGATTTCCGTTCCCGGACTGACGGGCGAAATGCGCGTCAAGGCAAAGCTGCGCTACCGGCAGAAGGAACAGCCGGCCGTGGCCTCGCCGCT
>ENA-OPDD01000255-OPDD01000255.1-human-gut-metagenome-genome-assembly--contig:-NODE-255-length-39172-cov-4.507605_pt1 | contig 39172 bp, 38 predicted proteins | sample MGYA00241574_ERZ501499 | MGnify/ENA primary metagenome ERZ501499 (study PRJEB25962, sample SAMEA2042576) | human gut metagenome | biome: human gut; feature: human-associated habitat; material: faeces...
AGATCCGCCGCCAGCGCTCCCACCAGCGTGACATTCGGGAAATCGTGGCCTTTTACGATCATCTGGGTTCCAATCAGGATATCGGCCTCCCCCGCCGCAAATGAGGACAGGATTTCTTCATAACTGTTTTTCGTTTTTGTCGTGTCGCCGTCCATCCTAAGAACGCGTGCCTTTGGAAACAGCTTTTTCACGTTCTGCTCGATCTGCTGTGTGCCGGCACGGAAGCCGCCGATGTACGGGGAACCGCACGACGGGCACGCATGTACCTGCGGTGTTTCATAACCGCAGTAATGGCAGACGAGCTTTCCGTTATTGTGTGCTGTCAGTGATACATCGCAGTGCGGGCATTTCATCACATGGCCGCATGCACGGCATGAGACGAAGCCCGCATAGCCTCTGCGGTTCAGAAACAGTACAACCTGTTCCTTTTTTTCAAGCCGTTTTTCGATCTCTTCCCGCAGTTTTCCGGACAGAATCGAACGGTTTCCCATCTGTAATTCTTCCCGCATATCCGCGATCCATACGGACGGAAGTGCTGCATTTCCGTACCGCGCATCCATCCGGAACAGCGCGTACGCTCCCGTCTCGCAGGCGTAAGAAGCATCCACCGACGGCGTTGCCGAACCCATCACCACATGGGCATGCTCCAGCCCGGCACGGCGCACGGCGGTCTCCCTTGCATGGTAGCGCGGCGTCACTTCACTTTTATAGGAGGTTTCATGCTCCTCATCGATTACAATCAGCCCCAGATCCGGAAACGGTGCAAAGAGTGCGGAACGCGGACCGATCATAATACTGACCTCCCCGCGCCGCGCGCGCTCCATCTGGTCGGCGCGCTCGGACGGTGTCATCCGCGAGTTGACTACCGTGACCCTTGTTCCAAACCGTGCGCAGAACCGCTCCACGTTCTGATACGTCAGCGCAATCTCCGGGATCAGCACGATCACCTGTTTTCCTTCCTTCAGCACTCGCTCCATCAGCTCCATATAGACGAGCGTTTTGCCGCTTCCCGTCACACCGCGGATCAGGCAGGGGCGGTTCTGCCCTTCCCATTCCTTTCGAATGCCGTCCACCACGGCCTGCTGCTGTTCGTTTGGTTTTCCCGCAGTTGTTCTTCCTGCCGCATCAGATACCGGATTTCTCCAGGTGCTCGTACGGCGGATTTCCAACACGCCCTGCTCTTCCATCACGTGCAGCGTATCTGCCGTGATTTTTAGTTTCTTGCTCACAACCGGCCCTGGAAGAACCGGCTGGGCCAGCAGCGCGTTTAAGAGACGGATTCTCGCTTTATAATTTTTCTTTCTGTAGTTTTCCAGCAGCTCCTCACATCTCGCAGGATCTGCAAGAAGCGCAATTTCGCGGGTTTCTTTCCCGCGCGCCTTTACTTTGACCGGAAGCACCGTCTTTAACGCCTGGATCATCGTCGATCCGTACGTATGACGCATCCACGCGGCGAGCGCGATGAGCTTCGTCTCTACAGTCGCCGCATCCTTTTGTACCGCGAGGATGGCCTTCATCCGGTCCTGCGGATATTTCGGCTCGTTTCCGACGGAAAGCACATAGCCGGTGATCGTGCGGTTTCCGTTTCCAAACGGAATCTGTACCGCCGTTCCCGGACCGATCTCCCCTGTCAGTTCCGGCGGAACCTTGTACTGAAAGGTCCGGTCCAGTTTTTCATTTGTGATATCTACGATTACATCAGCGTAAACGCTGCTCATACATTCCCCTTACTTTCTTCCAGTATTTCCCGGATCAGCGCGCGCTCATCCATCTCGTACCGTTTCCCCTTCCGGATCTGATACGTTTCGTGGCCTTTTCCCGCGAGCACCACGAGATCGCCCGGCTGCCGGTTTTCGATCACATACCGGATCGCCTCTTTACGGTCTGCAATCTCAACGAAAGCGCCTTCTGTTTTCCCGATTCCCGTCCGGATATCGTCCAGAATCGCCTGTGGTTCCTCATCCCGCGGATTGTCCGAGGTGATGACGGTCAGATCCGCCAGACGCCCCGACACCTCTCCCATCTGGAATCTCCGGTCCCGCGCGCGGTTTCCGCCGCAGCCGAAGAGACAGATCAGGCGCTTCGGATGGTATTTCCGCAGTGTCTTTAACAGGCTTTCGAGGCTCATCGCATTGTGTGCGTAGTCAATGAGAAGCGTCATTTCCGGATACACCGGAACTGCCTCACACCGCCCACGGACGCGGACTGTGGAAAGTGCCTCCTGCATCGCCTTTTCCGGGATTCCCATCTGCGCGCAGACCGCAATGGCGGCAAGCGAGTTGGAAACGGAAAACAGACCCGGCAGATCTACCCGTACCGGAAAATCCGCTGCGCCCTGCACCCGGTATGAGACACCGAGCACGCCGGGCGCCTGATCGAGTGCTGCATCTGCTGCCATAAAATCAGCTTTTTCCCTGCATCCGAATGTCACCAGACGGCAGGTGCTCTGCCTTATGATCTCCGGAAACCTTTTGTCATCCCGGTTTACAATTCCGGTTCTGCAGGTGCGAAGCAGCTTCTTTTTGCAGGACAGGTATTCTGCAAACGATGCATGCTCCCCGACGCCGATGTGGTCGTTTCCAATGTTGGTGAACACACCGTAATCAAACGTAATTCCATCACACCGGTGCTGTTTTTCCGCCTGCGAGGAAACCTCCATCACAACATGGGTGCAGCCCTCCCGCATCATTTCAGAAAACAGCTTCTGCAGCACAACAGGCTCCGGCGTTGTATTTTCTGACGGAATGCTTTTTTCCCCGATCCTCGTCTCGATCGTTCCGATGAGTCCTGCGCGGATCCCTGCTTTTCGCAGGATTTCGTAAATCATATATGCAGTCGTCGTCTTTCCCTTCGTGCCGGTCACTCCGATTGTCACAAGGTGCTGCGCCGGATCGTCCTCCCAGGCACAGGAAAGCTGTGCGAGTGCTTCTCTGCTGTCCTTTACTACGAGTACGGTTACCTTTTCCGGAATCCCTTCCAGTTCCCTCTCCGCAACCAGGACAGCAGCGCCCCTCTCGACTGCTTCTTCTGCATATACGTGCCCGTCCATCCTGTTTCCGCGGATGCAGACAAACACGTTCTGCGGCTGTACTTTTCTGCTGTCGCATGTGATTCCTGTAACTTCCGCATCCAGACTGCCCTGCTGGAGCTGATATGCGATCCGTTTTCGTAACGTGCGCATGTTTTTCATGCCGGGACCTCCCTTTCACGTTTCAAATCCCTACGACTCAGATACTTTTATAGAATACCATAGTCCGAAAAACATTTCAATGTGCGCAATGTCGGTTTCTTCTTGATTTTTGCCCCCATAAACTTTATAATAGTTCTATATTGATGCCTGGTTTTTTCGTATCAAAATCTATGAACTGCAAAGAGAGGTATCTTCCAATGAAAAGAAAAAAAATAGTTGTTGCACTGGGACACAAAGCTCTTGGAACGACGCTGCCGGAACAGAAAGCAGCCGTAAAACGTTCCGCAAAAGTAATCGCAGATCTCGTTGCTGCCGGCGCTGATGTTGTCATCACCCACAGCAATGCGCCGCAGGTCGGCATGATCCACATGGCGATGAATGAATTCGGCAAAATGCACACCGACTACAGCGCAGCCCCGATGTCTGTCTGCTCCGCTATGAGCGAAGGCTACATCGGCTACGACCTGCAGAACGCCATCCGTGCTGAGCTTCTCCGCAGAGGAATCTTCAAAACCACATCCACGATTCTTACACAGGTTGAAGTAGATCCGTACGACGATGCCTTCAACAATCCGGTCAAACTGATCGGCCGTACGCTTACCAAAGAGGAGGCTGACGCAGAGGAAGAAAAAGGAAACTACGTAACGAAAACCGAGGACGGCTACCGCCGAATCGTTGCTGCTCCGAAGCCGCAGGATATCGTAGAGATCGACTCCATCCGTCTTCTTCTCGATGCCGGACAGGTTGTCATCGCAGCAGGCGGCGGCGGAATCCCGGTTCTCCCGCAGAATGAAGAGTTAAAGGGTGCATCCGCAGTCATCGAAAAAGACCTCACCAGCGGCCTGATGGCAGAAATGCTGAACGCAGACATGCTGATGATCCTGACCAGCGTGGAAAACGTTTCCATCAACTACGGTACCCCGGACGAAAAACCGCTGGAGCACATCACCGTTGCTGACGCGAAGAAATACATCGCAGAAGGCCAGTTCGGAGAAAACTCCATGCTGCCGAAGATGGAAGCAGCTGTTTCTTTCCTCGAGAAAGGCATCGGCCGTACCGCAGTCATCACTTCCATTGATTCCGCACTCGCCGGATTCCAGGGAAAAACAGGTACGATTATCGAGTAATACAACGTATACAAAAAAGGATTCCCGCGAGTGGGAATCCTTTTTTCTACTCTTTTTTCGGACTAAAAAGCCAGATTAGAAAGTAAATTTATCTGCAAAGTAAGCATCGAGATCCTCAATTTTAATTCTCTCCTGCTCCATGGTGTCACGGTCACGGACGGTAACAGCACCATCGGTCTCGGAATCGAAGTCGTAGGTGATGCAGTACGGAGTACCGATCTCATCCTGACGGCGATACCGTTTTCCGATATTTCCACGGTCATCAAACTCGCAGTTGTATTTCTTGGACAGCTCTGCAAAGACTTTCTCAGCGCCCTCGTTCAGCTTCTTGGAAAGCGGAAGCACACCGATTTTTACCGGTGACAGTGCCGGATGGAAATGCATCACAGTACGAACATCATTCTTCTCTGCGTCGAGAACTTCCTCGTCATAAGCGCTGCACAGGAATGCCAGAACGACACGGTCAGCACCAAGAGACGGCTCGATAACATACGGGATGTATTTCTCGTTCTTCTCTGGATCGAAATAGGTCATATCCTGTCCGGATACATTCTGATGCTGGGTCAGGTCGTAATCGGTACGGTCTGCGATTCCCCACAGCTCGCCCCATCCGAACGGGAACAGGAACTCGATATCGGTTGTTCCCTTGCTGTAGAAGCACAGCCCTTCCGGAGAATGGTCTCTTGCACGCATCTCTTCGTCTTTCATGCCGAGGCTCTTCAGCCAGTTGATGCAGAAGCCTCTCCAGTACTGGAACCAGTCAAGGTCGGTGCCAGGCTCGCAGAAGAACTCCAGCTCCATCTGCTCGAACTCACGGGTACGGAAGGTGAAGTTACCCGGTGTAATCTCGTTACGGAAAGATTTACCGATCTGACCGATTCCGAACGGAATTTTCTTTCTGGAAGTACGCTGTACGTTTTTGAAGTTTACGAAGATACCCTGTGCAGTCTCCGGACGAAGATATACGGTGTTCTTCGCATCCTCTGTAACACCCTGGAAGGTTTTGAACATCAGGTTGAACTGACGGATATCGGTAAAGTTATGTTTTCCGCAGGACGGACACGGAATCTGATGCTCCTCGATGAAGTTCTTCATCTCTTCCTGGGACCATGCGTCTACACTGCCGCCTTCGATTTCAATGCCTTTTTCCTCGCAGAAGTCTTCGATCAGCTTGTCTGCACGGAAACGCTCGTGGCACTCTTTACAGTCCATCAGAGGATCGGAAAATCCGCCGAGATGACCGGAAGCTACCCATGTCTGCGGGTTCATCAGGATCGCGCAGTCAACACCTACGTTGTGCGGGCTCTCCATCACGAATTTCTGCCACCATGCTTTTTTCACGTTGTTTTTCAGCTCAACACCGAGCGGGCCGTAATCCCAGGTATTTGCCAGGCCGCCGTAGATTTCGGAACCCGGATATACAAAACCTCTGGATTTTGCTACTGCCACAATTTTGTCCATTGTCTTTTCCATAGTTAGTTACTCCTCTATTTTATTTGTTTACTTACCATAAACAACAATAACAGGACTGGCAAGAAGAACGTCCTGCTCATATTCCTGCTCTGTTTCTTCTGTCTTAGTCTGCTCTGATGATGACGCAGAAGCACTCTCTGTGGACTTTGTGGTCCACTCGCCGGCCGTATCCACCGTGTTTTTTCCTTTGATCACGGCTGTACCGAAAACGCAGAGCACCGGATCTTCCGTTACGATTTCCAGCGGCTCCTCGCAGACAATCACGCGTACATGCTTAACGCCTTTGACCGCATCTTCGACTGAAACCTCATTGCCTTTAGAATCGACAAAGGAAGCGGAAAAATCATATCCCGCTTCTTCTGCCTCATCCAGCGTGCCTGCGAAAAATTCTGCTCCGTGATAATCCGCGTAGGACTGGTAATCTCCGTATTCCATCTGGATCTCCACCTTGTCCTCTTTGATCTGGCATTTTTCCAGCTTCACGGAATCCGCATCGCCGCGCTCCTCTGTGAATTTTTTGATGTCATCCTCCACAAAGACCTTCAGTTCGTCTTCCGTGTAATCATCGTCTTTGCTGTAATCTTCCACAATGGCTTCTGTCACAACACCATTTTTGCTCACATAGACAGATGTCGTTGTCACATCTTTTAACTTCTCACAGCCCGACAGCAGCACGGAAGCCGCTGTCAGAACTGCGAGAAGCTGTCCTGCTTTTTTCATAAAAATCCTCTAAAAACCGCCTGAATTATTTGTTGCGGTAAATGATATCGTCTCTTCCCGGCCCGTTGGAGATCATGGTGATCGGGAATCCGATTTCTTTCTCTACAAACTCGATGTAGTTTCTGCAGTTCTCCGGCAGATCCTCGTATTTCTTGATGCCGCGGATATCGCATTTCCATCCCGGAAGGGTTTTCAGAACCGGTTTTGCTTTCTCAAGAATGCTGGTGTTCGGGAAATCGTGGATTTCTTTTCCGTCTACTTCGTATGCTACGCAAACCGGAATCTCGTCCAGATATCCGAGAACGTCAAGTACGGTAAATGCTACATCGGTTGTACCCTGCATTCTGCAGCCGTAACGGGAAGCAACACAGTCGAACCATCCCATACGTCTCGGGCGGCCTGTGGTTGCACCGAACTCTCCGCCGTCTCCGCCGCGTCTTCTGAGCTCATCTGCCTCATCGCCGAAGATCTCGGAAACGAAAGCACCTGCTCCTACTGCGCTGGAGTAAGCTTTGCATACGGTTACGATTTTCTTGATTTCATATGGCGGAACACCTGCTCCTACTGCGCCGTAGCCGGCCAGTGTGGAAGAAGAAGTTACCATCGGGTAAATTCCGTGATCCGGGTCTTTTAAGGAACCAAGCTGACCCTCAAGCAGGATCTCCTTGCCTTCCTGAATCGCGTTCCACAGGAATGCGGAAGTATCGCATACGTATGGCTCAACCATTTTTTTGTATTCCATCAGCTCTGCATAGATCTCATCCGGATTTAACTGCGGTTTGTGATACAGATGCTCGAGCAGAATGTTCTTGGTTTCGCATACGGATTTCAGTTTCTCTTTCAGGTGCTCATCGTCGAACAACTCGTTTACCTGGAAACCGATTTTTGCATATTTATCTGAGTAGAACGGAGCGATACCGGATTTGGTGGAACCAAAGGATTTTCCGCCCAGACGCTCTTCCTCATACTGATCGAACAGGATGTGGTACGGCATTACCATCTGTGCACGGTCGGAAATTTTGATCTTCGGTGCCGGCACTCCCTTCGAAACGATCTCGTTTAACTCTTTGATCAGAACCGGAATATTGAGTGCAACACCGTTTCCGATTACGCTTGTTGTGTGGCTGTAAAATACGCCGGATGGAAGGGTATGAAGTGCAAACTTTCCATAGTTGTTTACAATGGTATGGCCTGCATTCGCACCACCCTGGAAACGGACAATAATGTCTGCCTCTTTTGCGAGCATATCGGTAATCTTACCTTTTCCCTCGTCTCCCCAGTTTGCTCCTACTACTGCCTTAATCATGTGACATCCTCCTAATTCAACGTATACTTGCGGCCTCTTTGTTTCGGCCGTTCATGCATAGTATACCATGTTTTCTTCATAAGTAAAACTTATTATTACTTATAAAATTTGTTTTTTTATTATTTCTGTTTATCAAACGCATCAGACGTTGATTTCCGCAGTCATGCCAAGTGCCTCTTTGTTTGCCTCAAGCACCGGATTAACTACGTTCTTCAGGAATGCGTCAACCTGTACGGATGCGCGGCCTGTGTATTTGGACGGATCCATCGTCTTTTCCAGCTCTTCTTTGGTCAGATGGAACATCTCATCCGCTGCGATCAGATCCAGAAGATCGTTGTCGCGGCCTTCCTCTTTGACCGTTTCAAGCGCGACCATGTCGAAGTCGTCGCTCATGCCGTAGCGCGTGATCATCGCGCGGGCGAGCTTCGTCGCCTGCTCGATATCGTTCGACGCGCCGGTCGTGACGGAGTGGAACACGACCTCCTCCGCGGCGCGGCCGCCGGTCAGCGTGGCGATCTTGTTTTCCATTTCGGCCTTGCTCATCAGGTAGTGGTTGCCCTCTTCGACCTGCATCGTGTAGCCGAGCGCGCCGGAGGTGCGCGGCACAATGGTGATCTTCTGCACGGGGGCGGAGTGCGTCTGCTTCGCCGCAACGAGCGCGTGGCCAATCTCGTGGTAGGAGACGATCTTCTTCTCCACGTCGGTCATGATGGCGTTCTTCTTCTGGTAGCCCGCGATGACGACCTCGATGCTTTCCTCAAGGTCTGCCTGCGTGGCAAAGCGGCGGCCGTCGCGCACGGCGCGCAGCGCCGCTTCGTTCACAATGTTGGCAAGCTCCGCGCCGGAAGCGCCGGAGGCCATGCGCGCGATCTTGTTGAAGTCGACGTCCTCGGCGACCTTGATCTTCTTGGCGTGGACCTGCAAAATGGCCTCACGGCCCTTGAGGTCGGGGAGCTCGACCGGCACGCGGCGGTCGAAGCGCCCCGGGCGCGTGAGCGCGGGGTCGAGGGATTCGGGGCGGTTCGTGGCGGCGAGGATGATGACGCCGTTGTTGCCCTCAAAGCCGTCCATTTCGGTGAGCAGTTGGTTCAAGGTCTGCTCGCGCTCGTCGTTGCCGCCGTACTGGCCGCCGCTGCGCTTCTGGCCGATGGCGTCGATCTCGTCGATGAAGACGATGCAGGGGGCCTTTTCCTTGGCCTGCTTGAAGAGGTCACGCACCTTGCTCGCGCCCATGCCGACGAACATTTCAACGAATTCCGAGCCGGACATGGAGAAAAACGGCACGTTTGCCTCGCCGGCGACCGCCTTGGCGAGCATCGTTTTACCGGTTCCCGGAGGGCCGACGAGCAGAATGCCCTTGGGCATTGAGGCGCCGATCTCCTGATACTTGCTGGGGTCATGCAGATAGTTGACGACCTCGGTGAGGTTCTCCTTGGCCTCATCCTCGCCCGCGACATCGTCAAACTTGATGCCTTCGGCGGACTTGACATACACCTTGGCGTTGGACTTGCCCATGTTGAACATCATGGAGTTGCCTCCGCCGCCCATCTTCTCCATCATCTTGCGCGACATATACTGTCCCAGCGCGACAAAGATGATGATGGGCAGCACCCAGGCGAGAATGCTGACGAGTGTGGATGTCTGCTCGATCTCCTCACCCGTGGTGGAGACGCCCGCGTCCAAAAGGCGCTGCACCAAACCGTCGTCAGGCACCATCGCCGTCTTGTAGACGGTCTTTTCATCGCTGCTGGTGAAGAGAATGCGGTTGGACTGCTCCTGAATCTCGACCCGGCCGACCTCGCCCTGCTCTGTCATGGTGACGAAAGTGTTGTAGTCGACGTCCTTGATCTGGTGCTCAGAGATCCACGGCATGGCGATGAAGTTGAAGAGCATCACAAGCAGCATCACCACAAAGTAGTAGTACAGCAGCGGCTTTTTCGGGGACTTGACTTCGTTCATGAAAATGCGTTCCTCCGATCATTGGAATTTCCGGCAGGAAATGCATACAAACGGGAAAAACTGAACGTAGCAAAAAGCCGGAGTTTTTGCTACGCTGAAAGAAGAGACGGGCGTTCGAACCCGCCCGGAACTTAGATTAGTTTGGAGTATAACACGGGAAAATATCCCTGTCCAGTACCCAAGATAAGAGTTTACAGTTTGGCTACAAGGAGGTCACAGTTATGAAAAAAGCGACAAAGGCGGCTATATTCGTCACGGCTGCGGCGGCACTCTACGGCGCGGCGGCCTACGGCGTGACGAGAACGCTGATGGACGTCGCGATGAAGCGCGAAGCGCCCAAGGCGCTCAAAAACAAGGGCAGCGCCCAGCTCACGGGCGAAAAGCGCGACGAGCCCTACCGTGAGGCGCAGCGCGCCGCCGCGAAAAAGCTTGCGTCTTCGGAAACGGAGACAGTGCTGCTCGAAAACCGCGAGGGCTTGACGCTCGTGGGGCATCTTCGTGAATGCGAAAAGGCCAAGCGCCTTGTGATCGCGTTTCACGGCTGGCGCTCAGCGTGGTACCGCGATTTCGGCCTGCTCGCGGACTTTTTAAGCCGCGAGCAGTGCAGCGTGCTCTATGTGGAGCAGCGCGCGCAGAACGAGAGCGAGGGCGACTACATCGGCTTCGGCCTGACCGAGCGCTACGACTGCGTCGACTGGGCAAACTGGGCAGCCGAACGCTTCCCCGGCCTGCCCGTTTACCTTATGGGCGTGTCGCTCGGCGGGGCGACGGTGCTCATGGCCGCAGGCGATATTCTCCCCGCCGCGGTGCACGGCGTGATCGCCGACTCGGCCTACACCTCGCCGCGTGCGATCTGGCAGCACGTGATGGGGAAGAACCTGCATCTTCCTGTCCGCGCAGCGACCGTCATCGCCGACAGCCTGTGCAAAAAGAGACTGAACGCCTCGTCCGGCAGCTACTCCACCGTCGAGGCGCTCAAAAATACCGATGTTCCGATCCTGCTCATTCACGGCGAGGACGACCACTTCGTCCCGCTCAAAATGGCGTTTGAAAACCGCGACGCCTGCGCCGCGCCCTGCAAGCTGCTCGTCGTGCCCGGTGCGGATCACGCAATGAGCTACTATATGGGCCGCGGCGCGTACGAGGCCGCTGTGCGCGCCTTCTGGGAGCATTTTGACAAGTGAGGGGCCACCCTCACTTGTTTTCGCTTTCCTGCTCAAGGCGGGCAAAGCGCCTCGAGGGGCGGTAGAAGAGCACCGCGCCGCAGATCAGGATCGCCGTTGCGCAAAGGCTGATGGGATAGACCCACATGACGGTCTGGAACGTCATGCTCGTCGGGAAGACGAACTTGACCCACGCGATGCGGATACCGCACACGCCGAGCATCGTCAAAAGTGCGGGCACGAGCGAAATGCCGAAGCCGCGCAGATACCCGGAGAGTATTTCGTAGATCAGGCAGAAAACATACGCCGGCAGGATCGTCGCAAGGCGAATATAGCCGATGGCAATGACCTCGGGATCGCTGTTGAAAATGGCGAGCAGCGACCTTGCGCTCAGCAGCAGGACAACGACCGAGACAAATGTCGCGATGGCTCCCTCCAAAAAGCTGAGCTGCATCGTCTTCTTGCAGCGCTTGATCTGCCCTGCGCCATAGTTCTGGCCGACAAAGGTCGTGCAGGCCTGCGAAAACGAGTTGAGCACGTCGTAGGCGAGAATTTCCACATTGAACGCCGCGCTCGACGCCGCGATCGCCACCGTGCCGAGGGTGTTGATGGCCGACTGGATGACGATGTTGGCGAACGAGAACACCGCGCTCTGCACGCCCGCGGGAAGGCCGATGCTCAAAATGCGCTTCAAGCTCGCGCCGTCGATGCGCAGCGCTTTGCGCTCCACGCGCACGCATTTATCCGTGCGCGTCAGGCGGACGTAGAGCAGTGCCGCGCTCACGGCGTTGGCCGCCACCGTGGCGATGGCGACGCCGTTGACCGTCATATGCAGCACAATGACGAAAAAGAGGTTCAGCAGCACGTTCAGCACACCGGAGACCGCGAGCGCCGCGAGCGGCACCTTTGTGTCGCCGATGCTGCGGAAGATCGCGGCCTCAAAGTTGTAGAGCAATATCACCGGCATGCCGAGAAGATAAATGCGCAGATACAAAAGCGCATAGGGGAACACGTCCTCCGGCACATTGAGAATACTCAAAAGCGGCGAGGCGATGAGCTGACCAAGCAGCGCGACCGCCGCGCCGCCGCACACAGCGAACACAATGGCCGTGTGCACCGCGCGCTTGACGGCATTGTCGTCGCGGCAGCCGATGGCGTTCGCGATGACGACGTTCGCGCCGAGCGCGATGCCGATGAAAAGGTTGACGATGAGGCCGATGATCGGGCCGTTTGCGCCCACCGCCGCGACGGCGACTGTGCGCGCATCGCCCGTGAAGTTGCCGACGATGGCAACGTCCGAGGCGTGGAAGAGCTGCTCCAAGATCGCCGTGGCTGCGACCGGCAGGGCAAAGAGCGGCAGCTTATTCCAGATGGAGCCGTGCAGCATGTCGATCTCATGCTTTTTGACTGTAGTTCCCATGATCTCTCTCATTTCTTTCTGTTTTCCGCTTGACCGAGCATCAGTATAGTGCCGCCGCGGCAAAATGGCAAATGTTTTTTGCGTGACCGTCCTGTCAGCATTGACAGGACGGTCGTTTCGCTGTAATATAAGGCCCGCTGACGGCAAATTTCTCAAAATATGAGGATTTTTTATGGATTATTACCTTTTGACCGATCTGGCCGCGCGCGTCGGCTATCATCTGGCGCTCAGCGGGGCGGAGACGTTCCGCGTCGAAGAGACGATACGCCGCATCATCGGCGCCTACGGCATTGAATGCGAGGCCTTTTCCATCCCCAACTGCGTGATGGTCAGCCTCGAGGCGGCCAACGGCAAGCCTTTGATGGTGATGAAGCGCGTCGGCTTTCACGGCAATGACCTCGAGTCGGTGGAAAAGCTCAACGCGCTCTCGCGCCGCATCTGCGCCGAAACGCCTGACCCGAGCGTCGCCGCGCAGTGGCTCGACGAAACGCTCAAGGGGCGGCGGCACTACTCGGTGCCCGTTTATTACCTGGGCAATTTCTGCGCCGCGGCGGGCTTTTGCCCGGTGTTTGGCGGCACGCTGCGCGACAGCCTGTTCGCGGGCCTTCTGGGCCTCATCATCGGCTTTGTCTCGCGCCAGATGGACAGGCGCGAGACGAACCCGTTTTTCAGCACCATCGTCGAGGCGTTCGCCATGGCGGTGCCGGCGTATCTCGCCGCGGGCTTCCATCTGGTCGACTATATCGACTTTGTCATCATCGGCACCTTAATGATCTTGGTCCCCGGCCTTCTCATCACGACCTCCATGCGCGACATCATTTACGGCGATACGAACTCCGGCATCAACCGCATCGTGCAGGTGCTTCTCTCGGCGTTCGCCATCGCGCTCGGCACGGCGGCGGCATGGCGCGTCACGTCCGGCGTATACGGGCTGACGGTCGCGTCCGGCTCAGCGAGCTATCCCGCCTGGGCACAGGCCGTGATGATCTTCGTCGCCTGTACGGGCTTTTTCATCCTCTTCAATGTGCACGACTGGGGCAGCATTCTCTGCGCGCTCGGCGGCGTGTTCACATGGATGACGTACCTGCTCTGCCGTGATCTGGGCATGAGCATTTACAGCATGAATTTCTTCGCCGCCGTCGTCTCGGCGCTGTATTCTGAGCTTATGGCGCGCTCGCGCAAATACCCCGTCACGTCGTACCTCGTCATCTCGCTCCTGCCGCTGGTGCCGGGCGCGGGCATTTACTACACGATGAGCCTCGGCCTGGGCGGCGATGTGCAGGCCGCGGTGCACAAAGGACTTGAGACTGCGGGCGTCGCGGGCAGCATCGCCGGACTTCTGCTCGGCAAGTTTATCCCCGAGCGCTTCAGCGACGCAATGGAAAAGGGCGCGGCGCTCTGCGTGCTCTACATCGGCGTGGACGGCATGCTCGCGGGCGAAAACACGCTCGTCGCCATCCTTTCGATCGCGATCGGCGCGATCCTCGGCGAACTTTTACAGCTCGATGAACACATGCATCAGCTCGGCGACTGGGTCGAGCGAAAATTTGGCGGAAAAGGGTCGAAAACCTCGCTTTCCGAGGGATTTGTCACCGCCTCGCTCCTCTTCTGCGTGGGCGCAATGGCCATCATGGGCGCACTCGACTCCGGCCTGACCGGCGACCATTCGACGCTCTACGCCAAGGCGCTGCTCGACGGCATCATTTCTGTCGTCTACGCCTCGACCCTCGGCATCGGCGTCGCGCTTTCAGCTATCCCTATCTTCCTCTATCAGGGTGCCATCGCGCTGGGTGCGTCGTTCCTCGCGCCGTATCTCACAGAAGCGGTCATCCTCGAGATGAAGTGCGTCGGCTCGATTCTCATCCTCGGCCTATCGCTCAACATGCTGGGCCTGACGAAGATCAAGGTGATGAACTACGTCCCTGCGGTGTTCCTGCCGATCTTATTGTGCCGGTTTCTGTAAGCAAAAAGAAGCGCTCCATCGAATGATGGAACGCTTCTTTTTTACTCTTCCAAAATGAGCGGCAGGGCGCGGACGCAGCAGTGCTTCATGTCGACATGGCTGTCGTCTAAAAAGCCGACGCCTTCGGCCTTCAAAAGCTCGACCTGACGGTTCGCACCGCCGAAAGCAAAAGCACTTGACACCTCCCCGTCCCGCTTGACAACGCGGTGACACGGGATGACGCCCGGCTCTGGATTCATGTGCAGCGCGTAGCCCACGACGCGGGCGAGGCGCTTGTTGCCGATCGCCGCGGCGATCTGGCCGTAGGTCGCAACGCTCCCGCGCGGAATGAGCTTCACCGCCGCGTATACCTTGTCAAAGGTCGTCATTGTTCTCCCGCTTTCTCTGTTTCTTTCGATACCACCACGCAAAGGCCAATCCGCCCGCCAGCAGCACAAGATATCCGATGATGCTCGGCAGCATCACGCGCACCGGCCCCTTCCAGAAAAAGCTTAGCTCCTCCGGGATTTCCCCGTCCGCGGCACTCATCAGCGACAAAACCGTGATCAGTCCGATCAGCGTGCGTAGCAGCATTGCGCCGCCGATGATCGCGGCGATATAGCCGGCCCAATAGCCGTTCCTGCGCACAGCGGCACGGATCCTCTCCCGCTTTTCCGAGCTTCCTGGCTCCGCCGCACCGGACGCGGCAGACGCCGAGTCGGTGGGCGCATCCTCTGCTTTTTCCCAAATCAGATAATCTGCCGTCACGCCGAAATAGGCGCAGATGGTGCGCAGCTTGTCGAGGTCGGGCGTCGAGTCGCCGCATTCCCATTTGCTGATGGCCTGCCGTGAGACATCCAGCTCCGCGGCGAGCTGCTCCTGCGATAAACCGCGCGATCTGCGCAACAGCTGTAATTTTTCTCCCAGGGTCATGTATTTGTCCTCCGTTTGCTTTGATGCGCCCAGTATAGCCGACTGCGGCGAAAAGCGCCACCAGTCAAGGCTTGCAAGTCCGCAACCAAACGTGGCAACGGAGATTTATTCCTCTTTTTTCTTGCTTTTCTTAAACAGCGCGCCCACGTCGACCTCCACCAGCACAAGGCTCGCGAGCATCAGCGCCGCGCCGATGTAGCCCTTGACGCCGATGCGCTCGCCCAGCAGGAAGAACGCGAAGATCGCCGAAAACACGGGTTCGAGCGTGAAGATGAGGCTCGCGCGGCTCGCCGTCGTGTGCTGCTGGAAGACGCTCTGGATCACAAGGCAGATGCCCGAGCACACGATGCCGAGAAACAGCGCCGCCGCCCAGACCTTTGCCGTACCCGGCAGTGCAAGCGTCTCCAGAAATACGGAGAGCATCAGCATCACCACGCCGACGACGGCGAGGTCGCATACGCCGAGCGCCAGCGGGTCGACCTTTTCATTCGCCACGGCCTTTTCTGTGACCATCAGGTCGACGGAGTAGAAAATTGCCGCAAACAGGCAGATGACATCGCCGAGCGCAGGCTTGAGCGTTTCGTTCAGCGTCATCAGCGCCAGACCGATGAGGCATAACACCATCGAGACGCCGAACTTCTTCTCCGGCTTTTTGCGATACACGATGAACTCCAGAATCGGCGTCGTCACGACCGAGAGCGCGCTGATGAAGCCTGCGTTCGACACCGACGTGTAAAGCACGCCGTAGGTCACGCTCGTATACACGATGACGAGCGACAGGCCGACTAAAATACTGTACTTGACGGTCTCGCGGCTGGCGTGAAACACATTTTTATGAAAAACAAGTCCCAGCACGATAAAAGCCGTCAAAAAGCGGAAGGCGTTGAGCGTCAGCGGCTGCATATCCCTCAGGCAGATCGCCGTCAGGCAGTTAGAAATGCCCCAAAAGCTCGTCGCCAGCAGCAGCATCAGATCTGCCCTGCGCTGATGTTCCATTGGTTTTCCCTCTCTCTTCTTAAAATCTCTCTTCTCTCATTTGTCAAACGGGCGCCTTGCGGCGTCCGTTTAATTAGTTGATTTTACCATGTCTATTAGGTTTTCGCAAGTGGCATGAGAGGGCAAAATGTAAAAATCTTAACGTCCCTGCCGCTGCGGCGCGGACTTATTTTATCCGGCAAAGCCGTTTTCGATGAGGAATTCCTCAAACTTTGCAAGCGCCTCGGGCACAGCCTTGCGGCCGTAGCCCATGCGGAAATACTGGCCGTCAAAGTCGTAGATATCCGCAGGCAGGAGCAGCACGCCCTTCTTGTCCACCGCCATCTGGCAGAAGTCCTTGACCGGCATATCGAGCAGCAGCTTGTGGAAGGCCACAGGCCCGCAGGTGATGGGACGGGGAGAAAACAGCTTCGGATATCTCGAGAAAAACGCGTCGGCAAGCTGCATGTTGTCCCGAATCAGATTCGTATTGCGCGTGAGCAGCACATCACCGTGTTTGAGCGCGACCTTGGCAAGGAATTCCGACAGCGCGGAGTCGCAGATGCTCATGTAATGCTTGAACTTGACGACCTTTTCCAAAAGCTCCAAGTCCTTTGTCACGAGCCAGCCCACGCGCAGTCCCGCAAGGCCGTAGGCCTTGGACATCACACCGAGCGACACGCACTTTTCATAGTGGTCGGCCATCCAGTCGCGCTTTTCGCCGTCCATCTCAAGGCCCTTGTAGACCTCGTCGGCAAAGAGGTAGAGGTCATGGCGGCGGCAGATGTTGCACAGGCGCTCGATCTCGGCGTTCGTAAAGGTGTAGCCCGTGGGGTTGTTGGGTGAGTTGATGGCGATGAGCTTCGTGTTCGGGCGGATCAGCGCCTCGAGCGCGTCAAAGTCGACCGTCCACTTCTCCCCGTCGTCTTTTAAGTACCATTTCGACAGCTCGCAGCCTGGGACGGCGTTGGCCACCTCGTAGGCGGACTGATAGTTCGGGAACATCGCGATCATGTGGTCGCCGGGGTCAAGCATGACGTTCATGTAGCCGAAGATGGCCTCCTGCGCGCCGTGGAAGATGAGCACGTTGTCCTTCGTCATGGTCTTATAGAGTCCCGCGATAATCTCGCGCAGCTCGGGATCGCCCCAGGTCTCGGTGTAGCCCAGCCATTGGGAGAGATATTTTTCCTGCGCACCCGGCTCAAGCGCAAGCAGGTCGCGCGTGCTCATCGACTCGCAGTCCGACTGCGTGAGAAGATAGGGTGCGGTGAATTCATACTTTCCAAAATAGCATTCAAGCTTAAAGTCGTTGATCTTCATAGTTGTTCCTTTCTTTTGCCCCGCCAAACTTTTGCTGTCTTCGCGCATCCCCCTCTTGCGGTCTGCGCGAAAAATGCGCTATAATAGCGGCACTTTCAGCATTCATTCATTATATTATAGCGAAGGAAAAAAACTTTGTAACCAGCCAAATCAGCGAAAGTGAACCCAGCCAAAAGGAGGCAACACCATGAAGCGTCAAGTGCCCGTGCAGATCCGGTGGAAGCCGGCCCTCAAAAGCGCCGTTCCCGTCTACCGGCAGATCGTGCAGTATGTCTGCGATAAAGTCTCGACCGGCGAGTGGCCGATCGGCACGCGGCTTCCCTCGCAGCGGGACCTTGCGGCAATGCTCGGCGTGAACCGCAGCACCGTGACGAGCGCCATGGACGAGCTTGTGTCCTATGGCGTCGTCGAAGGGAAGCGCGGCGCTGGCGCGCAGATCGTGAGCAACACGTGGTCGCTGCTGCTCTCCCCTGCGCCGGACTGGGAAAAGCTACTCTCCTCCGGCTTCTTCCGCGCCAACAGCAATACGATCCAGGCCATCAACCATCTGGAATTCGTCCCCGGCATGACGCGCCTCGGCACCGGCGAGCTCGACCCGCGGCTCTTTCCCGTGGAGAAATGGCAGACCGTTTTGCAGCGCGTGAGCCAAAAGGTCACGAGTCTTGGCTATCTGGAACCGCTGGGGCTTTTCGAGCTGCGGCAGGCGATCTCGAAGCATCTGGAAGCGCTCGGTATCCACGCGCCGCCGTCGTGCATCCTCATCACGTCGGGCGCGCTGCAGGCCTTACAGCTCATCTCGGCGTGCCTTCTGCCCGCGGGGTCAAGGGTGCTGACGGAAGCGCCGAGCTATCTTAAATCGCTTCAGGTCTTCCAGTCCGCAGGCATGCATCTTTCCGGCATCCTGATGGACGTGCAGGGCTTGCAGATGAACGCTCTTGCCGCGCTCGCGCAGCGAGAGCACCGCCGCGGCGGCACCATCCTCTACACCATTCCCACAAACCAGAATCCGACGGGCATCACGATGAGCCTGCCGCGGCGCGAGGCGGTGCTGCGCTTCGGCGCAGAGAACCGCCTGCCCATCATCGAGGACGGCGCATACGAGGAGCTGTGCTTTTCCCCTGCGCCGCCGTCGCTCAAGGCGCTCGACCGCGCGGGCACGGTGCTCTATCTCGGCAGCGCGTCCAAGTCGCTTGCGCCGGGACTTCGCATCGGTTGGGTCGTTGCGAGCGAGCCCATCGTGCAGCGCCTCGGCGATGTGAAGATGCAGACCGACTACGGCGCAAGCTCCATCTCGCAGTGGATCTTCGCGGAGTTCCTGTCAAGCGGACTGTATGACGAGTACATTGTGCAGCTGCGCGGCATTCTGCGCGAGCGGCGCGACCGCGCGCTCGACGTGCTGGAACGGCACTACCGCGATCTTGCCGTGTGGAACGTGCCAAACGGCGGATTTTATATCTGGCTCACGCTGAAAAATGCCGCCGCGACGGAAAAGCTCTTCGAATCCGCGGCCATGGCGGGCATTCTATTGAACCCCGGCGACATGTACGACTTTGCGCGCAACGGTTCGCTGCGCCTGTCCTATGCCTATACGACGCCAGACGAATTCGAGCGCGCGGCAATTCGGCTCGCGCGCATCATCCGAAGCGAAACGGACAGCTGGCATTGAGCCGGCTGTCCGTTTTCATCTTTCATTGTAATTTCTGCACCGGCGGCAAAAAGCCGCGCTTCGCATTCTTCTCTGTGTCGTCCGACTCGTCGTAGGCGTCGTACGGCGCGGACGGGTCGTGCACTTTCTTCTTGAACGGCGAGCAGAGCTTATCGCGGTGCGCAAAGGCGAAGTAGAGATCGTCCGTCCAGCCGGTGTGGCCCGTCAGGATGACGGGCCGCAGGCCGCGCGTGCGAAGCTTCTGCTCCAACTCCGCCAGCGACTTGACTGCGAGCTTGTTGCTCTCCGCTAGCGCGGAAATAAAGCTGTAGCCGCCGTCCGCGCCGAACCAGATCGTATCGCCCGTGAAGAGGTACCTGTCGTCAATGAGGTACGCCATATGTCCCCACGTGTGGCCAGGGACCAAAAAGCATTCGATCTTGATGCCGTCGATCTCGAAGACCTGCCCGTCGTGCAGCAGCACCTTTTCGTTGTTAATGGTCACCTGCGGCAGCTTGTAGAGGTGGTAGATCACCTTGCGGCGCACCTCGCCGGTGAGATATTTGTTCTCGATCTCACCGATATAGAGCTTCGCGTCCCGGAAAAGGCCGGGGCTGTCCGCCTCCACCGCGCCGACATGGTCGGTGTCCTGATGGGTGATGAGGATATGGCGGATGGACTTCGGGTCGATGCCGAGCCAGCCCATCTTTTCCTCAAGACGGTCATAGTTGTAGCCCGCGTCGACCATGATGGTCGTCTCGCCCTTGCGGTAGAAAAAGATGTTCGCCACCCATTCGCGCACGCAGGCGACATGTTCATCGACCCAGCCGGTGTTCAGCGGCTTGAAGATCTCCTTGCCGCGGTACATCTTGCTCATTTCCTTTTTCTGAAATTCGGTAGCTTGCTTGGACACGGCAGATTTCTCCCTGTTTTGATTTTTAGTTCAACGTCTCTAACTTCAAGTGATAAAAAGCCGCACGCGGCGTTCACGCCCGCGGAAACAGCTCTTCGCACGCGCCTCGCGTCAGCGTTTCGAGCACCTGCGGATACAGCGCGCCGATCTGCTCCTGATGCGACACCGTGAGGATCAGACCGCGGATCGTCGCAGCGGCGAGCGCGATACCGCCGCGCGGGGTCAGGCCGCTCTCTTCCAAAAGGTCGCGGATATGTACCTCGTCGCTGTGGTAGTGCTCGGCTTTCACCTGCGCGGGGATGCGGCGCAGCAGATAGGCCGAGTCCTCCTCGATGAATTTCATCGCACCGAGCTCGGATAAGCGGCTGCAGGCCGTGAGCAGCACGTTCGCGATGCGCTCGTCGGGCGGCAGGTCTTTGCCCTCCTCCAGCGCCTGCTCGGCCACCTGATAGACCTCGCCGTGGATATCCTCCAGCACCTCGAAAAACAGCAGTTCTTTGGACGCAAAGTATTTATAGAACAGTCCCTTCGAGATGCCCGCCGCCTCGGTGAGCTGCTCGACCGAGGTCTTGCGCAGCCCCAGCGTGACGGCGCAGCGGCGCGCCTCTCGCAGCAGCGTTTCGCGGATGGCCGCGTTCTCTTCTGCGGAAAAGGCCATTGGCGTTCCCTCCTTTGTTGAAATTTTTGACCAACTTGGTTTATCGGTCATATTGTAGCATATCCATCGCCGTCTGGCAAGAAAAAAAGGATCCCATTCCTTTATCAATACTGAATAAAACCACAGCTTTTATCAATGCACTGCGTTATATATGTGCAGCACAGCCGCGAGGCCGGTATGGATGCGCACATCTCCAAGCCCTTCGACGTCAAGACGCTCTGCATCTGCCTGCGGCGGCTGAAGGACAAGCAGTAAACGCAAAAAAGAGGGCATTCCGATTCTTTTCGGAATGTCCTCTTCCCTTTTCTTGTCACAGCAGGCCGTAGACCTCGTGCAGATCCCTGATCTCGTGGTCGATGCGGTAACCCTCCGGCGCTTTGATTCCCTCGGGATTGTACCAGCAGGTCACGATGCCCGCGTTGTCGCCGCCGCGGATATCGCTCGTGAGCGAATCGCCGACGATCATCGTCTCGCCCTTCTCGACCGGTCCGATGGCGGCGAAGACCTGATCGAAAAACTCCTTTTTCGGCTTCTCCGCACCAAGCTGCTCGGAGAGGAACACGCCGTCCATCAGCGCACCGAGGCCGGAGCGCGTCAGCTTCTTCGTCTGCGCGACGACCGTACCGTTCGAGACGACGCACTGGCGCACCTTGCCGCGCAGCGACTTGACGATCTCATAGCTGTCGTCGCGGTAGACGATGGTGTCGCCCAGACGCAGCTGGTAGGCGTCGTTGAACTGCGGCGCGAGGGAAACGTCGATGCCCTCCTCCGCGAAAAACTCCTCAAAGCGGCCGACGAGCACCTGCGGCTTCGTGATCTCGCCGCGCTCGAGCTTTTCCCAGTATTTCATGTTCAAGACGGAATAGCGTGCGACCTGTTCTTCCGAGCATTCGCCAAGGCCGAACTCAACAAAAAGGCTCTGGATGGCGGCGCGCTCGGCGGCATCAAAGTCTAAAAGCGTGCGGTCCACGTCCCACAAAATCGTTTTGATCATAACGGTATCTCCAAATACAGTCAAAATAGCATATTTTCCGCGTGTGCGGCGAGAACATCATACCACAGCAGGACTACACCCGCAACGCCGATTTTCCGCCGCTTGCGGGAATGACCCTGCTGTGATAGAATATCCTCAACAATTCTCGACAGAAAGGGACTGTTTCCTATGAATATCACCGTATATCTCGGTGCGAGCAGCGGCAATGATCCGACGCTTGAGACGTCCGTGCGCGCACTGGGCCGTCTCATCGGCAAGAGCGGCAACGCCCTTGTCTACGGCGGGTCGAAAAACGGCCTGATGGGTGCGCTCGCTGAAAGCGTGCTGCGCGCGGGCGGCGAAGTGACCGGCGTGGAGCCGCAGTTTTTCATCGACAAGGGCTACGAGTATGACGAGATCACGACGCTCATCGTCACGCGCGACATGGCCGAGCGCAAAACGAAGATGATCGAGCTCGGCGATGCATTCATCGCCTTCCCCGGCGGCACGGGCACGCTCGAAGAGATCAGCGAGGTCATGTCGAAGGTGTCGCTCAAGCAGCTCGCCGCGCCGTGCATTCTCTGTAACCTGAACGGCTATTACGACCACCTGAAGGCCCTGCTCGCTCACATGATCGACATGGGCCTCTCCACGCCCGAGCGTCAGGAGGGCATCTACTTTGCCGATAATCTGGACGAAATCCGTACAATCCTGAAGATTTGAGGAAAAGCCGCCGTCGGCGGCTTTTCTTTTTGTGCGGCGCTTGACAGGCCTCCTTCGCTGCGGTATGCTAAAAGAAACTTAAAGTTACTCACTGTGCTGCAACCTAAAGCGCGCTTTCATTTCAGGAGGATTTCATGGTCTACACAGTCGGCGAGATGGCGAAAAAGCTGGACGTCCCCGCTTCCACGCTGCGCTATTACGATAAGGAGGGTCTGCTGCCCTTTGTGGAGCGCTCGTCCGGCGGCATCCGCATGTTTCAGGAATCGGACTTCGAGTGGTTACAGGTCATCGGCTGCATGAAAAAGGCTGGCATGTCCATCAGGGACATCCGCCAGTACATCGAGCTTGCCCTGCGCGGCGACGACACCATCGACACGCGCCTCAAGATGTTCACGCACCAGCGTGACGTGCTGCTCGCGCAGATGGAGGAGATGCGCCACACGCTCGAGACCGTGGAGTACAAATGCTGGTATTATGAAACTGCAAAGGCCGCGGGCACGATCGACGTCCCAAGGGATATGGCGGACGAGGACGTGCCCGAGCGCTTCCGCGCCATCCGGCGCGAACTCAAGACGATTCCGCAGGAGTAAAGGTAAACTACTTTTCTGCCGGCAAGCAGGAAAAGGATAAGAATAGGAAAGTAAACTATGGATCGGATCAAGAAGAATTTTGGCTTTGGCTGCATGCGCCTGCCGATGATCGGCGAAGAGGTGGATATCGAGCAGACCAAGCAGATGGTGGACGCGTTTTTAGACGCGGGCTTCAACTATTTTGACACTGCGCACGGCTACATCCAGGGCAAGAGCGAAAAGGCTCTCAAGACCTGCCTGACAAGCTGCTATCCGCGCGAGAAGTACATCCTGACCGACAAGCTGACGGCGAACTATTTCAAGACCGAGGCAGACATCCGCCCGTTTTTCGAGAGCCAGCTTGAGATCTGCGGCGTCGAGTATTTCGACTTCTATCTGATGCACGCGCAGGGTCTTGTCAACTATGACCACTTCAAGGAGTGCCGCGCGTATGAAACGGCGTTCGCGCTCAAAAAAGAGGGCAAAATTCGCCACGTCGGCATTTCCTTCCACGACCGCGCCGAGGTGCTCGAGCGCATTCTGACCGAGTATCCCGAGATCGAAGTTGTCCAGATCCAGTTCAACTACGTCGACTACGACGATCCCGCGGTGCAGAGCCGCAAGTGCTATGAGGTCTGCCGCAAATTCAATAAGCCCGTCATCGTCATGGAGCCCGTCAAGGGCGGCAACCTCGTGAACCTGCCTGAGAACGCAAAGGCCGTGCTTGAAGACCTGCACGGCGGCAGCCCCGCGAGCTACGCCATCCGCTTTGTCGCGGGCTTCCCCGGCATGATGATGGTGCTCTCCGGCATGAGCAACATGGAGCAGATGCAGGACAACATCTCGTTCATGCGGGACTTCAAGCCCCTCGACGAGACCGAGCGCGCCGCGGTGGAAAAGGTGCAGGAGATCTTCCACAGCAAGGACCTCATCCCCTGCACGGCCTGCCGCTACTGCACGGACGGCTGCCCCAAGCACATCTCTATCCCTGACCTCTTCGCCATTATGAACGCCAAGCAGATTCACCACGACTGGAACGCGGACTGCTACTATGAAGATGTCCACACCGCGCCGGGCCGCAAGGCGTCCGACTGCTTAAAGTGCGGCAAGTGCGAAAAGGTCTGCCCGCAGCACCTCCCCATCCGCAAACTGCTCGAGCAGGTTGCGGCAGAATTTGAAAAGGCCCCCGCAGCGAATTAAGCTCAAAATGTAAAATGCAGCACCGGCGAGAGAAAGATGGAAAACTCTCGCCGGTGCTGTTTGCTTGCACTGATCCTTGATCTTTATCATAACACCGCGCCGCGGTGTTTTTCTTGGTCTGCCGCTTTGGCCGTTCGGCGAGGTGGACAGTGGACCCCAGAATTTTTTGTTTGTCGCCCTTTGTTTTAGGCTATGGCTGAAGTATAACGTGGATTCTTTAAGCGAACCTAAATTTGGTGTAAATAAAGTATGAACAATTCTCGTGTCGCGCGGGAAAAATATATGTAAAAAAACGGCGCATTTTGCGTAAATTTCCGTTTCTTCCTTGCAATAACTGCTCCTCCGGCATATAAGAAAGTAAATTTTGTCGATTTCTTAACAAATTTGCGGCGAAATTCATACCTGCGGCTCACCTCGCACGCGATCTTGCCGCGCGCTGCTCCTCCACATTCCGAAAGAGAGCGGCGGCACCATCGGATCAAGGGAGGAAATCATGCAGAAAATACGAGTGCTCAGCCTGATTTTAGCGTTGAGCTGCATGGCGGCGCTGCTTGGCGGCTGTGCTGGCAACAACACGAGTGATGACAATACCGCCTCCGGCGAGCATGAGGTCATCACGATGAACGCGCCTTACCGCAATATGTCCCAGTTCTACGATCTGGTGCATGAAAAGTATCCGGAGATCAATCTCGAGATCATCCCCTACAACGGGGAAAACACCTCTTCCTATATGAAGGATATGCGCCTTTCCGGCGAGCTGCCCGATATTTACAGCACGACCTACTATACGCCGGGCCGCATGGACGATGAAGGCGATTTTCTCGACCTGTCGGGCTATGATTTCATGGACAACTACACCCCGTCGAGACTGCGCGACGTATCCTATAACGGCGGGATCTATATGCTGCCATGGGCTACAGCGCCATCGGCATCACCTACAACAAAACGCTTCTGGACGCCAACGGCTGGACGCTGCCGACGAACCTTGATAAGCTTGCAACGCTCAAGGACGAGGTCGAGGCGGCGGGCTATGTTTTTAGCCGCTGCCAGCTGGAATATCCGGGCTTCGGCTTCCAGTTCATGTGCGCCATTGCCAGCATCTCCTTCCTCTCGAATCTCGAGATCGCCATCGGCCGCATGCGCTCGAACGCCGCACCTGAGACAGACGGCTCCTCGGTGCTCAGCGGGATGCGCTTCCTCTGCGCGGAGGACAACGCGCTCAACGACGAAATTCTCGAGGCCATCCTTGAGATGCACGGCGCGAGCTGCACGACCCGCCCCGACGGCGCGGAGCTTGTCAATGCCTTCGAGATGGTCAAGCCCGGCGAATACGACGCCATCCTGATGGACATTCAAATGCCGCACATGAACGGCTACGAGGCGACGAAGGCCATCCGCGGCGGCAGAAACCCTCTCGGCAAGACCATCCCCATCATCGCAATGACGGCCAACGCCTTCTCCGACGACATACAGAACAGCATCGCCGCGGGCATGGACGCCCACATCTCCAAGCCCATCGACGTGGCCATCCTCGAAAAGACGATGAGAGGGTTTCTCCCCCCGAATCCACAGCATGCGGACGAACGTTTGTGAGAAACATTCATAAACGGATAACCTCGCCCTAATACGCACAAAAACGGAACGCGAAAGCCGATGGCTTTCGCGTTCCGTTTTTATTTTCACCGCGTTGATTTCTATTTGTTCCTGCGGTAGCCCTGCTCGTCGCGGTACTCGGGATGCTCTCGGCAATAAGGGTCCTTGTCGCCGCAGATCGTGTAGTCGCATTTGCAGCCGTTCGAACAGGTCGTTTTGCGGATGAGACGCGCGTGAATAAGCTCCATGCCGGCAAAATCCGGATTACAGAGCGCGGGCATGACCTCGAGAAGGTCGTGCTTTTTGGCGAATTCCGCGGTCGGACAGGCGGTGAACTCATAGTAGATGGGCTGATCCTTGTCAAACGGCGCGACGTGCATCTCAAAGTCGCCCCACTTGTCGCACTGTTTTTTCGCGTTCAAAAACGCGCGGTGCAGGAGCTTTTTGCAAAGTGGCTTGTTGATGTCGATGAATTTGAGCTTGCTGAGCTTTCGGAACGACGGCAGGAAGAGGTTCCCCTCTATCTCCTCGATCTCTTGAAGGCTTGTCACGTCCTTGCAGACGGCGTAATACGCCATCAGCGCGATGCAGTCGTAATTGCCGCCCGGGCCGTTGTGAAAGTTTTTCTCCCCGCCAAGGTCGGTGCGCCAGTCGCTCAAAAAGTCGACATATTGCATCTGCACGCGCTCCCAGACGGCTTCGCGCTGCGATTCCGGATAGTGGTGCGCGATCTTCTCCCGAATTTCCGCCTTGCAGGGCTTTGAATAGATCACATGGCAGGTGCGGTCAAATTGCAGCTGATCGTCGTTCATTGTCTTCCCTCCCGTATTTTTTACGCTTGCCGATATCAGAGCGTCGGTTTGCCGTGAGGTCTTCTCCCCTGTCTTACGCTCGCTGCGCTTTTTTCATCGTCACGAGCAGCCCGCCGAACATCCAGACGTTGCCGATGGCGAGCCACGCGCAGCGCAGGGCGTTGCCAAGCGGCCGGTTGCCGAGCAGCGCCGCGAGAAAATACACGAGCATGCCGAACGCCATAGAGAAGACGCAGCACCGATACGGTGTCAGCCCCTTTCGGAATGCGACGATCTGCGTCATCACCAGCACAAAGAAGAAGATCCAGAACAGCACGAGCGGCGGCATCAGGAAGTATGCGCTGTACTGCGTCAAAAGTGCTTCGGAAAGCCCGTGTTTCATCAGAAACACCGCCGCGCACACCGATGGAAGCCGCACGCGCAGAACATCAGGTAGCCGAAAATGCCGGAGCGGCAGCGGTGGGCGTATTTCGGCGACTTCGCCGCCATCAGGCGGTAAACACCGAAGCAGGCAAGTCCCTCAAGCACCACGCCGAAAAGCCCCAGCAGCGCTGCGGCAAAAAGGCCGCTGTCCGAGGTAGAAGTATAGGCCGATAGGATCTGTAAAACGCCTTCAAGCGCATCGTCCTCCACGCCCTATCCGAGGATCAGGTCACCGGCGAGGTGCAGAACGGACGCAAAAAGGCCGATGGTCAGCAGCTTTTTGATGCGCGGCCAGTCAAGCTCACGCGAGATGCCGATGTCATTGAAGTCACTCATGCTTTTTATTCTCCTTTGCAAAGTCGAGGCGGACGATCTGCATGTTCATCATGCCGTCGCCGACCTTCGATAAAAAGCGGAAGAATTTCCGTACATTTTGATTCCTCAAGTCGTTGTAGCCCAGCATGTAGCCGCGCGAGGACACACGCAGCCTATCGCTCCACGCCGAAAGCTCGCGCCTTGCGTCGGTGACGGCGAAATACGCGCCGACGTCCTTGATCTCCGCGTCCTTGAGCCATGTTTTGAGCATCAGCTTGACCGCCTTGCGGTTCGCCGCGTCGAAGACGAGCTTGCCGCCTGGAAACGCCTCCGCCATCGCGCACACGAGCGCTTTGACCTGCGGCGTGAGGAAATAGTAGAACACGCCCGCGGCGAAGAACATCGCGCCGCCGCTCGCGTCGATCTCACCGAACCATGAGGTGTCATTTAAGTTGCAGGGGATGTTTTTCTCGCGCTCTCCCGCGGGCAGGAGCGCGTCGCGCACGGCGATGACATCGGGAAAGTCAATGTTGTAAATTTTGCACGTGCCGTTGTCGCAGGCATGGCCTGTGGCGTCCAGCCCGCAGCCGAGGTTCACGACCGCCGCATTCGGGTGCGATCGCAGATAGTCCCGCACCTCGCAGGCGAGGTCGCTCTGCCGCATGGCGCACTCTAAAAAGCCGAACTGCTGCATCATGCTCTGCGACCTTTTCGCGAGCGTGGAAAAATCGTAGTCGATCTCTTCGATCAAGCGCATGGCCGTCTCATCGCGGAACAGGTTCGGGTAGAGCTCCGAGCACATCTTGCGCCCGTAGAGCGGGATGACGAGCGTCTCCTGCACGGTGTTTTTCTCAATGTGGTACTTCATCGGTCTCTCCTTTCATTTTCCCGCGAGCTTCAGGCAGAAGTCGCAGCACTCATTCCCGCGGCCGAGCGTCTTTGTGCGGTGCCAGACGAGCTTCGGGTGCAGGTCGTCATAGGCGATGTCGTCGCTGTCGCAGAAGCAGGGGCAGAGCTCCGGACAGCCGTGTTCGACACAGGTGTCGTGATAGGGGCACTTCGTCATATCGATGCGCCAGACGCCGCCGGAGGTCTGATACTCCGTGGCCGCAAAACCCGCCGTCTCGCCGTAGAATTTTGGCGTCAGCTTACTGAACAGCACCGGCGGCAGATGATAGAGCCCCGGAACCTTGAGCAGCTTGAGGATGGTTTTTCTCATCGTCCACGCATGCTCCGCCACATAGCCGTGGACGGTTTGCAGCGCCTCGTCCTTGGGCATGACGGTCTGCAAGGTCTCGTAGGCAGCGATGCCGGGCAAAATTTGACTTTCCAAATGGAACTGTTTTTCTTTCGACGCGTTCAGATGCATTGAGCGCAGGCGCGACAGCCTTTCGTCCAACAATCTGTTCAGTTCGATGCCCTGTTCGGGAAATCGCCGCGCGACGGTCTCGCGGAACGCCGCAATGATGTAGTTCTCCTTCACACTTCTCCCCTCACTTTCGCAAAAACGGCAGCGGCAGCAGCTCGTTTTGCTCGATGATGCGCTCCAGCATCGCCGCAAAGCCCTGCGGGTCGCGAATTTGATACTGCATGTGGTTATGATCTTCAAAAACAGGGAAATGACCGTCGGGATACGCTTTTCTCACCGCGTCGCGGTACTTGAAGTGGTCCTCCGTGCTGCCGAATTCGAAGAAGCAGTGTTCCTGCATTTTCCTTGTAAGCGGCGGAAACGGTCTGTCTTCGAGGCTGTCGGCCATCTGGCGGCGCATAGCCGCTCATGCGGTAGCAGCGCGTGTCGAGCCCGCAGGCGATGTTCACGACCACCGCACCGCCATGTCCCGCAAGGTAAGTCTTCACAAGCTTATCGAGCACGATGGTGCGCGCTATAACGCCGCTGTGCATCGCCGCGTCCTTGTCGGCCATCGAAAAATGGTAGTCGAGCCGGTCGATGATCTCGACCGCCTTGTTGTCGGTGATCGCGCCGCGCGTCTTCGTCTCCTTCGCGCGGGCGTAAACCGTCTGTAACATCGTCTCCGGCACGCCGGAGAGCGTGATCTTCTCACTCATGGTGTCCTTCCTTCATCTTTTCCGCGTACTTCACCTTTTTGCAGACGAACCACGCGATGCTCTTTAAATTGCCGACCCGCACATCGGCGTACATCTCCTCGAGCCGCGCCTTTAGGCTCTGCACCGTTTCATACGGCGGGGTGAAGAATTTCATCGGCTCGTAGAGCTTTTTGATCAGCCGATCCGTCCTTCTGCACTCGCCCGACACATAGAAGCAGCCGCAGAATGTGCCGCCCGGCTTCAGCACGCGGAACGTCTCGCGGTACGCTGCCTCCTTATCGGGGAAGGCGTGGAAGCCGTTGAGCGACAGCACGATATCAAAGCTGCTGTCCTCATACGGCAGCGCGCCCACGTCGCCCTGCCGGAACTGCACATTTTGGAGTCCCATGCGCTCAGCCTTTTCCCTTGCCTGCCCCATCATGTCAGGCGAGTAGTCAAGGCAGGTGATATTGGCGCGCGGCAGCGTTTGATAGAGCGGCATCGTCAGAATGCCTGTGCCCACGGGGACCTCGAGGAGCTTTCCCGCAAAGTCCTCCGGCACACCAGTGAACGCTTGATTCAGATATTCGTCGCACTCCTCCTTGCCCATATCCCACACCAAGCGGCACACGGCCTTGCCCGAGACGGTGGAGCAGGTGATCATGCCGTCGTAAAAATCGTTGCTGCCCGTCAGGCGGTAAGCATTGCGGATGTTCTCTTTTCGATCCATCGTTTTTTCCTCTTTACCTGCACATGAATTTATCGAAATAGCGGCAGAACTCCTCGGGATAGATCATCACGAGCTCTGCGTGCGCCATCTTTGGGATACCGTGGATACGTGCCTGCGGAAAATAGTGCTTGATGAAGCGGATATCGCTCCTGCGGTCCTTCTTCTCCTCGTCGCCGTACCAGTAGGTGATCTTCGTGCCGATCTTTGCGGGCGTCTTTGGCAGAACATAGTTGTTCCCCGACCAGAAAATGTTGCGGATGGTCTGATCCGAGTAGGTCTTTAAGTATGCCTCGATGGCGTCGTATTCCTTTTTGGGGTCGTGCCCCGGCAGCGTGAATCGTTCCGGTGGAAAAGCCGCCTCTAAGATTTTGCGGTTATTTGCGGCGAGCTTGAACGACAGCATGTCGCGCGCAAGCAGCAGCTTTCGTATGAGATACGGCATCTGGTACGGCGTGATGCCGCCGTCGATGATGGCGCGCTTGACCGGCAGCTCGCCAAGCGCCAGCAGCCGCGTCAAACATGCGCCGCCGAGCGAGCAGCCATAGGCCGCGTCGAGACAGGTGACACTGTGCGCGCGAAGATAGCCCGTGATCTCGTCGACCGTCTGCTCGACCGACGTAAAATCGCCGGGATAAGACGGCTCGTGCCCGTCGTAGACGACCTGAAAGACATGCCACGACTGCGCAAGCAGCGCGACCGTCTTTTCAAACGCCCAGACGGGTTCCGCCGTGCAGGGCAGAAACAGCAGTGTCTTTTCCTGCCCTTGTCCGTGTTCCAAAATGTGCATGTCCTCTCCCCCGTCCGACGCGATGGTAGTTTCTCAAAGCAGTTAGTTTGCTCTAACCAAATGCCGCAATTTCATCAGTTAGCTATATCTAACCACCGATCCGTAAAAATGCCGCGAAAGGCGGCTTTTTATGGGTTTTATTGTAATGCGGCGTATTTCAAATGTCAAGACAGCGCACGCTGCTCAGCGCGAAAGAATACAAAGGATTTTTCTTTATTTGAGTCATCAAACTGTGTTCATCGCCTCTTTGCCGTTTATTGCGGCAAAAAAGCGGCAGTGCCGGTGAGTTTTCTCACCGGCACTGCCACTAGAAATCCACTGTTCAGTTTGCCGCATCCGGACGCAGCGGACCGTAGAAATAGCTTGCGGTCGCGCCGCCGTCGATCAGGAAGGTCGAGCCCGTGATGAACGCGCCCTTGTCGCTCATCAAAAGCTCGGCGACATTTGCGACCTCGTCCGCCGTGCCGGGGCGTCCCGCGGGGCACTTAGCGAACATGTTCTTGTAGAAGTCGCCGCGCGGGCCGTTGAATTCATCGAGCGCCAGCGGCGTGACGATGATGCCGGGGGCAATGTCGTTCAGGCGCGCGCCGCGCTTGCCCCATTCGACCGCCTGCGCCGTGACGCGCTTCTCGTTGCAGCGCTTCGCCATCTGATAGGCATGGAGCGTGTCACGGATGTTCTCGGGCTGCAAAAAGTCGAGGGACAGCAGCTCCTCCGTCGGCGTGGTGGCGAGCTTTTCGTCCTGCTCCGCCGTCAGGGCGGGCATGCGCCAGCAGGATTGGCTCGAGATCGTCACGCCCACACCGCCCGGTGCGATGACCCTGCCGACCTCTTCTAAAAGTACCGCCGTACCGTAGAGGTCGACCTTCAGGATCGCCTCGATGGGCGCATGACTGGGCGACACACCCGCAGCGTTGACGAGCATCTTGATCTCACCGTACCTCTGCCCCCGGCAATGAGGGCCTTGATGGACGAGCGGCTCGAGAGGTCCATCTCGACGGGCGTGACATCGAAGCCTGCCTCGTTCATCGTTTTGGCGATAGCCTGCGCATTCTCTAATTACTTGTCGCCTACAACGATTTTCATGCCCGCGCCCACGCGGCGGGCAATGGCCATGCCGATCTGTCCGACACCGGCCCATAACATGACGTCTTTCATCTCTTGACCTCCTCGACCCACTGCGCAAGCGCGCTCTTTGCCTCGTCCACATGGCTGCCGTGAATGGCAAGGCCCTTCGTGACCACCGCGCCACGGGCAGCCTTGCGGATATCATTTTCGGTATCGGAAAGACCGCTGCCCTCGTGCGTGCAGAAGGGGTGGATGGTCTTGCCCGTGAAGTCATAGTGTTCGAGGAAGGTGTAGACCGCCATCGGCATCGTACTGCAATAGTTGGGGTAGCCGAGGTAGATCTCATCATAGGCGTCGAGGTCATCAGGCAGATTCAGCACTGCGGGACGGGCATTTTTCTGCCAGTCCTCGCGCGCCTGCGCCACACAGGTCTTGTAGTCATCCGAATACGGCTCGGCCTGCTCGATTTGATAGAGCTCGCCGTCGGTGAGGTCCGCGAGCATTTCAGCAACCTTTTCCGTATTGCCGACGGAAATGCGGCGGTACGCGCCGCCAAAGTAGTTCTCTCCCGCACGGGAGTAGAATGCGATCAATGCTGCCATTATTTCATTCCTTTCTTATCCTTCTGCGCCAAAAGCGGCGCACGATTTTTGCTTGATGAACCCATTGTAGACCGCCGCGCGGTGGGTATCAATTCCTATTTTGCGGTTTTCCCATAAGAAAAACTGATGTGAAAAAGAATGCGGAGCCGTTGTCTCCGCATTCTTGCACCGGTCAGAAATCCAATTGTTCTTCATGTCGTCACATCTCATCCCGTGCTTTTCCATCCGACGCAGAATTTGCCAATAGTCAGATGGTCATCGATTGAAACGTTCCGCGTGGTGACGACGTTTTTGATGAAGCATGCGGTACGATACCCGTTTAGAAAGGTCCTGTCGGGCGATAGGATTTTCAGTACGATAAGCGCACTTCCTGTCGCTCATCTGTAAAGGTAAATAATTTTACAGCTTTTCAAAACGGTAACGTGGCTTGCCGAGGCTCTTTTTGCCGTATTCGATGGCTTCCGTTGGACAATAGCAAATACAGGCCATGCACTGCGTACAGTTATCGCCCCAGACAGGGCGGCCGTTTGGCAGCGTGATGTTATTCATCGGGCAGAGCTTCTCGCATTTTCCGCAGCCGATACAGGCATTTCCCGCTACAAAGGGTTTTGCCTTTACAAACAGCGGATAAAAAATCGGATTCACCGCGCTGCTCATAAAGCGGTCATAGAGGTTTTTGCGCGGCGGCGCAAACATCTGTCCCGTGCGGATCACGGCAATGGCGCGGTCGATAAACGGCTCTGCCCTGACGACGATCTGCCTCGCCTCCTCGACCTCCGGTGCGTTGAACATGGCGATAAAATTCTCCGGCATGACGATCTGTGCCGTACCCATATAAGCGACGCCCTTTTCGCGGCAGAGTGCGCGGTTGTACTTTGCCGCGTTGCCGATCTCGCTGCCGCAGTCCATGACGAACCAGATCTTCTTCGCCCCGTGAAGCTCCGTTGGCCGCAGGTGCTCCTCCACAATCCGAGGGATGCGCCAGGCGTAGGTCGGCGTGACGAGGACAAGCCGGTCATTGACCGCAAGCGGCGTCGTATCGCCCGCTTTGATGCGGTCGTTCAGGCTGACGGGCTCGTCGCCCAGCGCGTGCGCGATGCGCTCGGCGATGTGGCGGCTGTTGCCGGTGCCGGTGAAATAGAGAACCATGGCGACCTCCTGTATCGTTGCTCGGGCGGCTACCCAAAGCGTTGTGTTATTTTTATTTTACCAGCAGCGGCACGTGCAGACAAGCGCTTTGTGCGCGTTTCGTTCCCTTTCCGCAGCAAAAAAGGGCAGCGCCGCCGACGCCGCCCTTTTGTATTCAACTTTCGCCGTGCTTTATTTTCTGCCGACGATCATTGCCGACTCGCCGAGCATCATCATGCCCGCGCGGCGCTTCGAGCCGAAGATCGCGTCTGTGGTGTCGATATAGCGCACCTCGGCAAAGCCCATGGCACGCAGCTTTTCCGCAAAGGCGTCCATATCGCCGTAGAGCTGCGGCTTCATATTGTCGTGCAGAAGAAAGACGCCGCCCTTTTTCAGCACGCGCAGACTTTCAAGAAGCAGCGCCTGCTTGTCCGCGCCCATAATATTATGGTAAACATAGTTGCTGATGACCGCGTCGAAGCGCTCGTCCGGAAAGTCGAGCTTGTTGGCGTCTCCGTGGACGAACGTGCAGCGCCCGCCCACGCCCTCGGACGCGGCGTTCTGCTCGCACACGGATTTGGAGTAGTTGTACATCGCGCCCCAGTAGTCCAGACCGGTGATCTTTGCCTCCGGCCACGTGAGTGCGGTGCGAACAATCAGTGCACCGGAGCCGCAGCCAACCTCCAACACCTCGCCATGCCCGTCAAAGTCAAGATTGCTGAGTATAAACTGGTGCACCCGCTCCATCATGCCGCCTTTGCCGAAGGCGTACTGGCGGCGGATCCACGCCATCCAGATCAGCATGATAAGCAGCGCGGCCGTGACGACTGCGAGCAGCACGCCGAGGACTGTAAGGTGGAACGTGGTGAAGGATAGAACCGCAAGCACCGCCGCGAGCAGCACAAGGCCGCCGAAGACATAGAACACCGGATTCGACATCCAGCTGCCATAGTCCTCCCCGTGGGTGCCCACTCTGATTTCTAACTGCTGTTTGGAAATGTTTTCTGCCATGTTGCGCTTCCTTTCTATTTTCAATTTTGCAATTCAAAAAATCAGCACGACCAGTCCGGCGGCGAGCAGTGCGCCGACGACCCAGACCGCGCTGTAAATGATGCGCTTTTTCAGCATCTGCCCCCAGGTCTGGATAAAGGGAACATTCTCAAGCCCCGGCAGTACCCAGAATTTGCTGCGCCCGACCCACAGCTTGTCGATCACGATCCCGTCATACCAGTTCATCACTTCAAGGAACAGCAGCGCCTGCAGATATGCCGTTTTAAACTCCGTGACGCGGTTCCACGCCCCGATGATCCCCAGCAGCACCACGAGCATCACAAGGTAAAACGCCGTCATAAAGCGCTTGCACTTGCGGTCGATCGTTGCGCGGTCGGAAAGGCCGATCGCGATCGCGCGCTCCTGCACGTCCTTCGGGTAAAAGTAAAGTCCGTCGACCGTGCCGCCGCGGACGGCGAGCTTCACCATCACAGTGAAAATGAGGCAGTATAGGCACAGCTGTACGATGAGCATGGATGATCCCCTCCGCTCAAGTTAGAGTTCTTTAACTGCATAGTTTTGAAAAAGCCGCCTTGCGGCAGCCTATGCATTTCTTTGTTTTCCACATTATAGCAACCGTGCATCGCGCTGTCAAGATTTCGTATCCGCAGCATGGCAAGCAAAAATCTCCCGTGCCGAAAGGAAGCTGAACAGCACCCCACATGTTAGACAGTATGATATACTATCTAACATGTGGGGTGTTTTGTTATGTCAAAAAGAGTGCCAAACAAGAAATACACACCAGAATTCAAGAAGCTGGTGGTAGAAACAATGCTGAAAGGAAAACTTGGATATAGTGAAACGGCAGAGAGATTTGAAATTCGGCACAAACGAGTACAAGACTGGGAACGAATCTATCTGGAAGAAGGTCCGGAAGGCTTGGCAATTGAGCATCGAGGCCGTGGCAGTACTGGCCGGCCGAAGAAGCTGCCCAAGGCGGTGGAAGAAGATCTGCTGACCGAAGTGCAGCGACTGCGTGCGGAGAATGAATACCTAAAAAACTTGCAAGCCTTAGCTTAACAGTGATAAGGAAGTAATTAAAATTTCACTTTGTCGGCTGATGGATTTTGTGTGTGCAGATATGTAATGCCGCCCGTTTTCCGGTGAAAACGGGCGGCATTTTCATATGTTTCGTGTAACATGCTTATTCAACGGCCGGTACAGCATCGTGACGAGCTACGCATGGAGGCGGCGAGACTTCGGCATCCGCCAGTCGTCAGTTCCCTTGAGGGTACCGGCGGGCACGGCTCACTTTACGAGCACAACGGAGATTTTGACCTCCTTTTCAGTATCGCTCAGATCGAACGCACCGCCGTCTGCGATGATTACGCGAACCTCATATTTCCTCCGTGATCGCCCACAGATCACCTGCGACTTCCGTCAGGCTGCCCTGCGAAGCCGTTACGGCTCGATGATGTTGAAGGGGTTGGCTCCGGTGATCGGGAACTGGTTCATATTCTCCATCATCAGCGTCAGCAGCTCTGCGCTGCCCTCGACCTTGACGGCCTGTGTAACCGTTTCCTGATTGTTGGTCAGGATCGCAAACAGCGCATTCTTCGGGCAGGTAATAGACACGTCCGCATCATCAGACAATGTATCCGCATAAACCAGCAGCATACCATTCTTCACGCGGAGCATGTGCTGTTCGCCCACGTCAGGCAGGATCACGTTCATGGTGAAGTCGCGGTCAGCCAGCGCCTGCTTGTCCATGACAATGGCCATATAGTCAAACAGCATGGGCGCGGAGAGGGCCTTGACCATGTCGCCGGTAGATTTGGTGGAAGCGGTGAAATTGGCGTTTCCATGGCGCAGCTCCTGCGCGGCGGTCAGATATTCGTTGCGCCACGGACCGGACTCCGCCTGATACCCCAGCTGCTCCAGTGCATCGGCGCACAGAAGCCGTGCATCGGTGTTCGTCGGGTCGGCAAAGACGATGGTGTTTGTGACCTCGGCGACCCACTGATATTCACCCTTGTCAAAATCCGCCTTTGCCATTTGCAGGACCTTGTCAACATCCCCCAGGTACTCCACCCATTTTTTTGCGCTGTCGCTTGGCATGAGGGGGTTCAGGTTGACAGGGTTGCTGTCATACCAGCCCATGAACTTCTGGTAGACCGCCTTGGCGTTGTGGGCGACCGTCCCGTAGTACTGGCGGGTGTACCAGATTTTATTGAGCGCCTCCGGCAGCTCGATCATGTTGGAGATCTCATCGCTGGTGTAGCCCTGATTGATATAGGTCAGAGTCTGGTCGTTGATGAACTTATACACGGCAGCCGTGTTGACCATGTAGTCGTTCACCACGTTGTTTCCCCAGTGCGGCCAGTTGTGGGACTGGAAGGTGACCTCCGCGTCCTTGCCGTAAAGAGAAATGGCCTCGGTGATATAGCTTGCCCATGCCGCGCCGTCGCGCACCTCCGCGCCGCGCAGCGTGTAGAGATTGTGGAGCGTGCCGGTGCAGTTTTCCGCCATCCAAAGCGCCTTGTACTGGGGCAGCCACGTGTTCATTTCGGCGGGCGCTTCCGTACCCGGCGTGAGCTGGAACTCCAGCTCCACACCGTCGATCGTCAGCTTTTCGCCGGACTGCATGATTTCATAGCTGGGCGTCATGAACGAGACCGTTCCGGTGGACTGTCCCATGCCGATGCCCTGCGCCAGCTTGCCGGTCACGCCGGGGGTCAGAAGGATGCCATACTGATAATTGCTGCGGCGGCCCATACCCTTACCGGCGTAGACATTTTCCTTCACGGAGTGCTCCGTGAAGCCCACAGGCGTGATCACGGGGATCTTGCCGCTGGCGAGCTGATCTTCAATAGAAAGTGTCTCGTCTGCCTTATCCTCTTTCGCCATCACGCCAGCGATGCCGCCAAAATGGTCGGCGTGGGAATGAGAGATGATGACGGCCTTGACCGGGAATTTACCAAGATTCTTTTCGATCAGCTGCATGGCAGCCTGGCTGCACTCCACACTCATCAGCGTGTCAAAGACGATCCAGCCCGTATCGCCCTTGATAACGGTGAGGTTTGCCATGTCATAGCCGCGGACCTGATAGATGCCATCCGTCACTTCAAAAAGACCATAGGCATGGTTGTTCTTCGTGTTCTCCCAGAGGCTGGGATTTACGCTGTCAGGCGCTTTTTCATAATCGTCCAGGAACGCATAGGCTTCCTGACTCCAGAGAATCGTCCCATCCTCGTCCTTTAGTTCCAGTGTTTCCGGCGCGTCGATCAGTCCACGGGTGGCGAATTCATATTCCTGCTTATCATCGAAGTCAAGTTCATCGTAGATGGCGGCATTTGCCTTTGCCGTAAAGTCTGTGGCGGGCTTGACATCGGCGGTCAGACCCAGGTCTGCCTTTTCCGCGCCCAGCTCTTTGCGCCCATCCTGCGCACAGCCGACGCAGGACAGCAATAGTACCGATGTAAGAAGCATTGCTGCAATACGTTTCATAGCCTCTTCTTATTGTTCGCGGATAACAGGTGGCTGCCAGCTATCCAGTGCTGTCATATCCGGTACATAGATCCGCATGAACAGATGAAATTCCCCGTCGGAAACAGGCAGCCAGTTAGAGGTGTCTTCCGGTGCATCCTTGGACAGGATAATATCCAATGTGCCGTCCGCATTCAGCTTGAAGTCGGAGCGGTCGTTGATGCAGTAGCGGTCGATGGAATTGTCAATGAGGAAATCATCCTCTCCGTAGGCGGTCACGGACCAGAAGCCGCCCTCCAGCGTGGGAGGAAGGGTTTCAAAGTGGAGCGTATACTTCTTTTCTCCGGTCAGCGCTGCGCCGGTCTCATCCACCGCTGTCTTGGGATAGATTGCCACGTCCACGGTGTTGGCGCCAAGCCCCACCAGCGCTACCATCGCGCGGTAGGTATACTCCGTGCCGAAGTCGCCGATGGGCTTGCCGTAATAGATCCACTGACCGAGTTTCTGCGCATACTTCGCGCCGTCGGCGGCAAGCGTGGCGCGAAGCCCCTGAAGCATCTGCGTCCAGCGCTCGGCAGCTCCTTCGCCCAGGAGAGCGGCGTCGAAGGTCTTACCCGCGCCCACGTTGATGGCGGAGAGTTTCTTCAGCAGTTCCTTATCCGCATCGGCGGGCGGGTTGACCTGCATCAGAGCGTTAGCCGTATTGAAAAACTCTGCTGGCGTCATGGAAAGCACCTTGTTCACGGGAACAAAGTCATTTTCCTCTTTATAAGCTCCCTGCGGTGCGGCATACTCGCCTCCCTGTACATAAGCCGAAAGCGGCAGGAGCTGCATCTGCTCCTGAATAGCATAGACATTGGGCAGGTCCTCGTTCCCAGACAGCACCGTGCGGGTGATCGACCACATCGTTGCGGTGGGCACGTCCACGCGCGTCACACCGTCGGGCAGCTCGCCCTCCCAGTCGGGAAGCGCGATGGCATAAG
>ENA-OPDD01000263-OPDD01000263.1-human-gut-metagenome-genome-assembly--contig:-NODE-263-length-38557-cov-2.108280_pt1 | contig 38557 bp, 39 predicted proteins | sample MGYA00241574_ERZ501499 | MGnify/ENA primary metagenome ERZ501499 (study PRJEB25962, sample SAMEA2042576) | human gut metagenome | biome: human gut; feature: human-associated habitat; material: faeces...
AGAAATTCAGCCAAAACCCACCCCTGAACCCAGCGGTGAATAAGCCAGAAAGGAGAATGACACATGAAACCGTTATTTAAGTCAAAAATTTCGTTGTGGGCATCCGTTCTGGCGCTGGTGGTGGTGATCGGAATCGGCGCAACGCTGGCTCTGATGGCTTCTCCCAGTAACTCGGTGACCAACAGTTTTTCCGCTGCCGACATCGACACGGAGATTGAGGAGAATATTGCGGAGGGCAACAAAGAGGTGTCCATTAAAAACCATGGTCCCTCTGATGCCTATGTCCGCGCCAGAATCATGGTTTCCGGTGTGAACCCCGAGAATGTGGAGATTGTTTCCCAAGAACCCGCAAAGGAAACCGTAGACCCCAACACGGTCTATCTGGTGATGGCCAATCCCGAGCTGTGGGTGCAGGACACAAATGCACAGGAACAAGACGACTTCTACTATTATCTCGGCGTGCTGGCGAAAGATCAAAAATCCGCAAACCTGCTTGAAAAAGTGGTACTGGGAAGTAACCTGCAAGGCGAGGATTTCCTCAATACCTTCTCCGTAACCATCTATCATGAGAGCGTGCTGGCAATCAATAAAAAGGCAGACCTTGCAACAGTAAAAGCTGCTTTTGAAGCTGCACAGCCCAACCCCTAAGGAGTACATACCCCAATGCTTCGTAAAATTTGCAACATCATTTCCGCTTTATTGGCAGTCGTGCTGCTGGCGCTGGCCTCCGTGCTCATTGTGCCCTACTTTATGGGGTACACCGAGCTGGCGGTGCTCACCGGCAGTATGCAGCCGACTCTCCCCGTAGGTACACTGATTTACGTCAAGGAGACTGACCCGGCACAGCTGGAAGTCGGCGACGTGGTCACCTACCGGCTGGATGGCGATACCATGGTTACCCACCGGGTGATCGAGATGAACCCCGAGGCCGAAACGCTGGTTACTCAGGGCGACGCCAACACAGACCCCGACGGCGAAATCACCTTTGACCGCATCGTCGGCAAGATGGATTTCTCCATTCCGTATTTGGGCTATATCAGCCTGAATATCCGCACCCCAATCGGAATTGTGAGTATCTGCGGCGTGCTGGTGCTGATTATTCTGCTGACCTTTATTCCCGAAATCTTTTCCAAGGATGACGAGGAGGAGAAAAAGGAGAACGAAGAAAAAGCAGAAAAACAGGACAAGCCCGCAGACGAAAAACCCGAATGACTTTGTCCCCCGGCGGCAAGGGGCCGCTAAAAACATGAAAAAGAACAAGATCATGCTGTCTGTAGTTTCTGGCCTTCTGGTTGCGGCTGTCGCCGTTGGCGGAACTCTGGCATACCTGAGCGACAAGTCCAATCAGGTAGAAAACACCTTTACTATTGGCGCTGGCTATGATGACAACGCATTGACCCTGGACGAAACCAAGGTTACTCCTGGCGCCGCTCTGCCTACTGAACCTGGTGCAGAACGTATTGGCGAAAACCAGACATACCCCGACCTTCTGCCCGGCTCTGAGTTTGCAAAAGACCCCACCTTCCATCTGAAAGCTGGTTCCACCGACAGCTATATTATCGCTAAGGTGACCAATGCACAGGAAGCCAAAGCTGTAGGATACATCTTTAAGGATGCTGCCAAGACCACTGGTTTTGACGCAAACTGGAAGAAGGTTGCCAATGCTAATGGCGCCATTCTCAGCGAAACAGTTGCTGATGACGGTTCTCTGAATGGTTACTATCTGTTTGTGGACGACGCACAGGCCGGTAAGATCGTGAAGGGCGGCGAAGACACCGAGGCTATCTTTACTTATGTACAGCTCAATTCCAACATTGCCAATGAGGCTCTTGCAGCTGCTGACAATCAGAAAACCACTGTGATTGGTGTCGCTGTACAGGCTACCAATAACACGGCTGCAAATGCAGTTTCTGAAGCAGTTAACCTGCTGAAGTAATCACATTTGTACCCCAAAATCCGTCACGCTCTGGTGGCTGGCGGTAGTAGAATAAAAAATTTTTAGAAAGAGGTAATTTTCCATGACGAAGAAGAGAATTGCAACTATGGCAACCTGCATCGCACTGGTTGGCGCTGTCGCTGTTGGCGGCACTCTGGCTCTGTTGGCTTCTGAAAGCAAACAGTTGGTCAATACTTTTTCTGTAAGCAATGGTTATGACAACGAAAATGGTGACTTCCTGATTGAAGAGTTGCCTGTAAAACAGGAAGTACAGATTATGATAATTTGATTGTTGCTTATAATCCTAATATCCTCATTAATGGTTGGGTAGGCTATGATGATAATCGAAAAATAGAAAACAGTCAGGAAAAAATACTTGCTAAAGAAGTGGCGATTAATTTTTTAAATAAAGAAATCAAAAAAGAAAGTTGGTATAAATTAACATCTAAATTAAATGCTATCGCTATTAATCCTATCTATGGAAATATTGATGAAACAGGGATTGTTTATTGGTTTAGAAAAGGGAGTCCTTGATATCTTGTTCATTATCCTATAGAATGGATATGGTGATGAAAATGTTTAAAAATTCTTTTTGGGGAATATTAAAAAAAGGTTATTGGGATAGTGAAAATACAGATGAAGTTTTTGAACCAATTATTAATTTTTTAGTAAATCATAAAGATCAATATATTTTTGATTTTCATGATTTAATGTCTGAATTTCTATATGAATTAGATCGTAAAGAAATCTATGAACATAGTATCAATCAAGAACAATTTGATGAGGAAGATTTCTTAAATCAAAGAGCTTATGTTCTTACAAATGGTAATAAATATTATCATGATATCATTTCCCTCATTAAACCACTAGATGGTGAATTAAAATGTCCACAGCTTTTAACGCTTCCAGCAAAAGCTTGGTCTATCAAAAACAACAAATCTATTGAAAAATATCCACATACACCTAAATATAATATTCAAACAAAAAGCAATACCAAATATTGGTAAAAAAAGAGGATTTTTGAAATCCTCTTTTTAGATACTTCATTATATATAGACATTATTAAAGAATTTGGAGTGCTTGGTGTATGAGATGTGTATTTCTTTAACTTTTAATCGCAACAATTATATCTTGTCTATACATATTAAATGTACCATGTATAGACATGAATATCAATCGTTTTATAAAAAAAGAGAAGAATTTCTTCTTCCCTAAATAACATCATATCCTACTTGTTTGACAGCAGATATAATCACTTGATCATCAACATCTCGATCATAGACAACATGTGCTTCTTCTTTTTTTAAGTTCACTTGTGAACTTACGCCTTCAATAGCATTAATTGCACGTGTTACATTAGCCACACAATGTTGACAAGTCATACCTTTAATTTTAAATACTTTTTCTTTAATAATTGGATTGTCTAATTTTTTATCTTCTAAAGCTTGATAGATTTCTCCACCACCGCCACAACAAGAACTTTCACCCTTCATGTGTTTTCTTGTTGATTTTAAAGCAATACCAACAACCACAACTAATATAAGAACGATAATAACATTAGCCATAATTACCTCCTGTTATTTTCTTTTCTTCTTAATTTTTTGAACAAGTGTGTAAATAGAAACACCTATTAAATAAATAACAAGTACTCCTAAAAACATATAGAAAGTCGAACCACTTACATTACCCATGATTATGTCTCTCTTTCATTTTCTTTTGATCTTTATAATATTCTTCTAAAGGAGATGAACATTGACTACACCCTGCACAAATACCACTACACTTATGTCCATCTTTCTTTCTAAAGAAATGTGTATAGATGACCCATGCACAATAGGCAACAATTAATAAAACAATAATCACATTAGCCATAATAATACCTCCTTTAATTTATAAAAATCCGGAGTAATTCCGGATTTTATTATGCTTCAACTGATCTTGTAGAATAAACTTTTTGATCTTTATATGGATCAGGTCTAAATAACATATATAACATGAATGCAAGAACAACGAATGCAACAACTGTCCAGAATCCAAATGTTCCATATAATACTAATGAACCAATTTGATATACCATTAATGAAACAGCGTAAGCAAATACGTTTTGGAAGATAATTGCAAACCAGAACCATCTTCTATCATTCAATTCGTTAGCCATTGTTGAAATAGCAGCTAAACATGGTGAATCTAATAAGTTAAAGATTAAGAATGATAATGCAGCCATTGCAGTTGGGAACCATTGAGCTACACCAGCAGCAACGTTAACAGCATCTTCAGTATCTCCAGCAACATTAGCTAATACACCCATTGTAGAAACGATTGCTTCTTTAGCTGAGAATCCAGTTAATGATGAAGCAACTGATTGCCAGTTACCAAATCCAAGTGGAGCAAAGATTGGAGCAATAACATTACCAATAACAGCGATTAAACTATTAGCAGTATCATCAACCATACCAAATGATCCACCTTCAAATCCGAATGTAGATAAGAACCAAATAACGATACAAGCAACAACTAAGATTGTACCAGCTTTAATTAAGAATGCTTTTAATCTTTCCCATACGTGTAATAATACAGTTTTAACACTAGGAATATGATATTCTGGTAATTCCATTACGAATGGAGCAGGTTTACCAGAGAATGGTTTTGTTTTCTTTAAGATAATAGCAGAAACTAATACAGCAACAATACCTAAGAAATACATTGCAGGAGCAATCATTCCTCCAGCTTCCCAACCAGCAACTTTACCAGCCATAACTCCACCTAATAAAGCGATAACAGGTAATTTTGCACCACAAGGAATAAATGTAGCAGTCATAATAGTTAAACGTCTATCATTATCTTGTTCGATTGTTTTAGATGCCATAATAGCAGGAACACCACAACCAGAACCAATTAATAATGGAATAAAGCTTTTTCCAGATAAACCGAAATATCTAAATACTCTATCCATGACGAATGCAATACGAACCATGTAACCACAATCTTCTAAGATTGATAAGAATAAGAATAAGATTGCCATTTGAGGTGCGAATCCAATAACTGCACCAACACCACCGATGATACCATCAACGATAACAGCAGATAATAAACCACTTGCTCCAACTGAACTTAAGAATCCAGATACAGCATCTTGAATAGCTACAACAAAGACATCATTTGTCCAGTCAGTAACGAATGTCCCAACAGTTGTAACTGAAATATAGTAAACAATATACATGATTAATAAGAAAATAGGAATTCCTAAGAATCTGTTTGTTACAATTTTATCAATTTTGTCAGAAATTGTTAATTTTTCTTTTGGTTTTTCAACAGTTGTTGAAATTATTTTTTGAATATAAGTATAACGACCATCAGTAACAATACTTTCCATATCGTCATCTAATTCAGTTTCTAAATCTTTTCTTAACGCATCAATAGTAGTTTTAGCTTGAGCATCTAAAACAATATGATTCATTACTTTTTCATCATTTTCTAAAACTTTAACAGCATACCATCTTTTTTTGTTAGCAGCAATTGTTTCAGATAAAGCAGGAACAACAGTATCAATTGCTTTTTCAAGTTTTTCACTGAAAATAGCTCCTGGTAATTGATGTTCACCTTGTTTAGCAACTTTAACAGCTTCAGCAATTAATTCTTTTAAACCTGTTCCTTTTAAAGCAGAAGTTTCAATAATAGGACATCCTAATACCATTGATAAACGTTTAGTGTCAATTTTTAAACCTCTTTTTTCAATTAAGTCTGCCATATTTAAAGCAACAACTACTGGAACCCCAGTTTCTATTAATTGAGTTGTTAAATATAAGTTTCTTTCAATATTAGTAGCGTCAACTAAGTCAATGATGACATCTGGATCTTCATTTAAAAGAAAATCACGGCTGACAACTTCTTCTAATGTATAAGGAGATAAAGAATAAATACCTGGTAAGTCAACAACAGTAATATTATCTTCTTTGTTTCCTTTTACTTTTCCTTCCTTCTTTTCTACAGTAACACCTGGCCAGTTACCAACATATTGATTAGCACCTGTTAATGCGTTAAACATTGTTGTTTTACCACAGTTAGGGTTACCTGCAAGCGCAAATTTAATATTCATTTTTAACTTTCCCCCTCCGTTATTCAACTTCAACACATTGTGCATCGTTTTTTCTAACTGATAATTCATAACCTCTTACAGTAATTTCAACAGGATCTCCAAGAGGAGCAACTTTTCTAATATATAATTCTACCCCTTTAGTGATACCCATATCCATAATACGTCTTTTGTAAGCTCCATCACCTTCAATTTTCTTAACAGTGACAGTGCTACCAACTTCTACTTCATTAAGTTTCACAACACTTCCCCCTTTTCTACACCATGATACGTTTTGCCATATCTTCATTAATAGCAACGCGAGAATCCTTGATATTAACAATCACATTTCCCCCGATTGCCGAAACAACAGAAACTTCAGTGCCAACAACAAAACCAAGATTATTTAAAAATCTTCTCGTTTCTTCGTTCCCACCAATTCTTTTGATTTCACCGGTTTCTCCTATGTTTAACATTGTTAACGGCATCATACTTACCTCCTCAAGAATTTGTCCTCGCTAACCACATTAGGTTATGCTAATTTGATTAGTATTTGCTAACTATAAGACATAAAATATAGTTAGACTTCTCTAACTTCAAATAGAATATACTTCATTTTAAAATAGATGTCAACCCTCTTTCAACAATTTACAACGTGCTTATTCATTGCTTATCTCGGTTAAAATATGATATAATATAGTAAGAGGTGATGCGCATGAATTTACAAGAATCAGGAGAAATGTATTTAGAAACGATTCTCGTCTTATCGAAAAAGAATAAAGATGTTCGTTCTATTGATATTGCAAGAGAACTTAATTATTCCAAACCGAGTGTTTCTCGTGCTATTGGTTTATTAAAAAAAGATGAATATATTATCGTAGATAGTAAAGGTTATATCGAATTAACTGATAAAGGTGCCGAAGTAGCAAACACAATTTATGATCGTCATGACACATTATCTTCATTTTTTGAAAGTATTGGTGTTTGCCACGATACCGCTGTTAATGATGCATGTCGAATTGAACATGTAATCTCTGATGAAACAATGAATAAAATCAAAGAACATATGAAACAAAAATAACTCCATGAAATGGAGTTTTTTAACCTCTAGAAACAAAAAAAGGTAAGTAATCTTACCAAACTTTTGCTTCCCTTAATAATCTTATGATAGGAAAAAGGAATTTGGCTAATTTAAGTTAAATAATCATAAGACAATTAAACGAATAGTATTGCAGCAACGATGACACCGATTTGTAAAGTCAGAGCCATCAAGCTGCGCTTGAATTTATTTTTCATAGCTCTTCGACCTTTCTGCGAATTGCCCCTCGCTAACTACAACTATATGTTAGCATAGGCTAACTATTGTGTCAATAAATATTACTACTTTTTTATATTTTATTTTTTCTACTATTTATCAAACAAAAATTCTTATAATATATCTTTTCCAGCACAATTCATGTATAATATTCTTTAATAATACAATAGATGAAAGAGAGGTGAAACTATGCCAAGACCAGGAACTGGCGGAGGAGGTCATCGTTCATCTGGCGGACATTCAAGTAGTCGTGTTGGTGGTGGACATCATGTAGGTAGTTCAAGCAGACCAACAAGAAGTAGAAGTTCATCGCATGGATCTGGCGGAGGTTATCATCGTCAACCCCCACCAAGAGGAATCTACCATGGTTACCATGGCTATCGAAGAAATGTTTATACAAGTTCATCAAGTGGTTTAGGGACTTTGATTGCTTGTTTAATTGTTTTCGCAGTTGTTATTTTTAGCTTTTTTATGATTGCTAGTGATGATAGTGACGTCGCATCAACAATTAATAGGGAAAAGATTGAAAATCCTGTTGCTTATGACAATAACTGTATCAGAGATGAATTAGGATATATTGAAAATCAAGGGAAACTTTCAAAGAATCTTAAAAACTTTTACAACAAAACAGGAATTCAACCTTATATTTATTTAAAGAGCTATGATGAAACACTTACAAGTGATAGTCAAAAAGATGATTATGCACAAAGCTGGTATGAACAAAACATTGATAATGAAGATACTTTCTTATTTGTTTACTATGAAGATCAAGATCCTAATGAAATAGGTTATATGGCTTATGTTAACGGGAAACAGGTAACTTCGGTAATGGATGGTGAAGCTGTTAATATTTTTTGGAACTACATAGATCGTTATTGGACAGATGATTCACTTTCTACAGTAGAGGTATTTACAAAGACCTTTAATTCAACAGCAGATACGATTATGGAAAAATCAACAACTTCTAATGATATTATTAAAATCATTTGTATAGTCGTTGGCATTATCATTGTAATTGGTGGAATTATTTATATTTTGCGTATGAAATTTAAACGAGATAAAGAAAAAGCTAAAGAAACAGTTGAAATCTTAAAAACACCTCTTGATAAATCAGATGAATTAAGAGACAAATACTTAAATGAAGAAGGGAAAGAATAACTATGGGAATTTTAACAAGATTTACAGACATCATGAAAAGTAACATTAATGCTTTATTAGACAAATGTGAAGATCCAGCAAAAATGATTGATCAAACATTAAGAGATTTAAGAGAAGATCTTGCTGAAGTCAAAAAAGAAACAGCAAACATTATTGCTGACGCTAAAAGTGCTGATCGACAAGTTAAAGAATGTGAAGAAGAGATCACTAAATATACAACTGCTGCACAAAACGCATTAAAAGCAAGTAATGAAGATGATGCAAGAACATTGATTGCTAAAAAACAACAATATGAAAGCAATCTTGTTTCATACAAAAAAACACAAGAACTCACTCATGCCAATGCTGATAAAATGCGTCAAATGCATGATAAATTAGTAAACGATATCGAAACATTAGAAGCAAGAAGAGATGCTATTAAAGCAACAGTTGCTTCTGCTAAAGCTCAAGAACATATTAATAAAATTGTTTCTGGTGGAGATAAAGCAAAATCTTCTATGGAATCATTTGAACGCTATGAAAAGAAAGCTGAAAAAATGCTTGATGCAGCTACTGCAGAAGCTGAATTAAATGCACATACAAGTGCTGCTTCTACTCTTGCTGATAAGTATACATCAAACGGTAGTGACGCTTCTGTTGAAGATGAATTAGCTGCTATGAAAGCAAAACTTGGATTATAATAATTGCTTGGAATATACATTTGTATATTCCTTTTTTTGTATTATAATATTTTCGAGGTGAAACCATGAATAAAAATAATTATCATACCCATACCACGAGATGCTATCACGCTAGTGGAAAAGATGAAGAATATGTAAAAGCAGCTATTAAAGCTGGCATCAAAGAATTAGGATTTTCTGATCATACACCTTGGCATTATGATTCTTCTTTTAAAGCAACAATGCGTATGCCTGAAAGTCAATTAGATGATTATATTGAAAGCATTCGTTATCTTAAAGAAAAATATAAAGATCAAATTTCTATTTTAATTGGATTAGAATGTGAATATTTTGAAAGATATATGCCTTGGCTTGAAAAGATGTTAAAAGATAAACAAATTGATTACATTATTTTAGGAAATCATTACTATCAAACAGATGAACTTCATCAATACTTTGGAAGTCCTGTCAATGAATACTATTTAAAAGCTTATGTCGATCATTGTATTAAAGCAATCGATACAGGTCTTTATAGTTATATAGCTCATCCTGATCTTGTTTACTATGATAAAGATTCAAAACTTTATCAAGAAGAAATGTCACGTTTATGTGCTTATGCTAAAGAAAAAGATATGCCTTTAGAATTTAATCTTTTAGGTTTTATGTCTGGTAGACATTATCCTAATGAATCTTTTTGGAAGATTGCTAGTAAGTATCAAAATAAAGCCATCATTGGTTTTGATGCCCATAGCCCTGATGCCCTTTTAAAAGACGATATCTATCAACAAGCCTTCAATTATCTTTCTTCTTTAGATGTTGAACTGATTGATACTATTAAGACATTAAAAAAATAAGGACAATGTCCTTACAAAAAACTATCAAGAATCTAAAACAGATCTTGATAGTTTTTATTAACAAGTTCAATTGCTTGTTTTCCTGAAATATGTTCAATAGTAATTTCTATGCAACAAAGAGCTTTCCATTCTCTTTGTATTTCTTTTTCAACAGTAACTTCATCTTCATTATATTTCAAACCTAATGTGTCAATCGCCTGATAGATTTCATCATCTTCTTGATCAATAATACTCATTGATACTTTCGGATTATTCTTAATAGCATCTATTTTATGTCCTTCCTTAGCACCATGAAAATAGATTTTTCCATCTTCATAAACAAAATTCATCGGTACTGAATAAGGATAACCATCATCCCCTGATAAAGCAAGCGTGGCTGTTTTGGCACGTCTTAAAATATCTAAACATTGTTTTTCAGTTAGCTCTTGTTTTTTTCTTCTCATTTTTCAAAACATATCATCACCTATATTTCTAATGTAAAGAATTTATGTAAAATATCTTTTGTTACTTCTCTATTTTCTTTATTCACTAAGATTGTCAGATGATCTCCTAAATGTAAAACGGTATCCCCACGAGGAACAATTTCTTCAATTCCTCGATTAATTGAAATAATGACACATTCTTTCGGTAAGCCTAAATCTTTAATTGGTTGATCTAAACAACATGAACCAAGTTCAATTGAATAATGAAGAATTTCTTTTTCTTCAAGTGAAATTTCATGATTGCCATTTTTGATCATACGGTTTAATAAACTATGATAAATAGGTTCACATCTTAGCATATTTGCTACAATATAGCCGACAAAACTACATACAGCAATTGGTAAAAATTGTGATAAACTACCACACATTTCAGCAATTAAAACAATGCCTGTAATCGGTGCACGAACAATACTTGCAAAAAGTCCTGCCATCGCTACAACTATAAAGTTATTAAAATACATAGCTGGTACACCACAATAAGTTGTAACAACAAGAGCATATCCACAACCTATTAAACTTCCAAGAACTAATAGTGGAAAGAAAATACCTCCAGGAGCTCCTGATCCAAAAGAAATCAATGAAAAAATAAACTTCATAGCCAAGAGCAATAAAACAGAACTTAAAACATAATTTCCTTCATGAAGTAAATCAATAATATGATGTCCTCCACATAAAACATCTGGATAGAAAATCATAAAGCCAATAGAAATAATTAAAGGAATATAAATCTTTTGATTATTCTTTAAAAAAGTGATTTTATCATAAAGTTTTAATGTAAACATTGTTGTTTTATTATAAAGCACACCTAATAAACCTGCAATAATTCCTAAGATGATTAAAAATCCATATTGACCTAAAGGTAAACTTTCAACAAGTGGAAAATAAAGAGATGGTGTCATCCCAAAAATATTTTTACTAATAAAATCTCCTGTAAGTGAAGCAACCATAACAGTTACTAAGGCAAGTGGTGAAAAGTTTTTATGAATTTCTTCTAAGGCAAACAAGACACCAGCTAATGGTGCATTAAATGCAGCCGAAAGCCCTGCTGCTGCCCCGCATGTCAAAAGATACTTTTCTTCTAATTTCATTCTTTTAAATACAGAAGCTAGTCCTTTTCCAATCATAGCTCCTAGTTGAATACTTGGCCCTTCTCTACCAAGAGATAAACCGCCAACTATTGAAAGTGTTCCTGCTATCATTTTAGCAAGGATGACCTTATACCATTTTTCGTCTATTTGATCAATCATTTCAGCTTCTACCTGTGGAATTCCACTTCCTGAAATATAAGATTCATATTTTAATAATTTAGAAATAATAAAACCAATCATTAAAATACAAATGATCCAAATACATAAATGAAATGTATTATTTTTAATATAATCAACAACAAAATAGGCAATCTTTTCACCATAAGATAACATCAATCTATAAATAACTGCCACAACCCCTGCTAATATACCAACAATAAAGCCTTCTAATAATACAATATTATCAAATCGACTTTTTGAACTTAAAAAACGTGCAATTGAAAACTCTTTTCTTTCCATAACTCTCCTCCCAATTCGATTTTTATTATAACACTTTGTCAAAAAAAAAAGAAACTGTACCATGATTTCTGTATGGTTAATGAATATAGTTTTTCATAATAATACAATAAGCACCTAATAAGCTTAACCCTATTAATCCCATATAGACCATATACTTGGTATGATCGCCTGTTTTCACTTTTGTATTTGTATTTTTTTCGTTTCTTGTGATGTTTCTATTTTAATGTTTTGTAATTCTGGGGTCATTTCTAAAACATTAGAATACCAAATAGTACCTCCTTCTAATTCATCAACATTTATTGACTCAAGAGGAAGATCAATTGTTTTCCCATTAATGATTAGCTTTGTATTTTTATCAAAATAGTAATTTTCATTATATCCTTTATCATTTAATTTAAGATATATACTATAGACATATTTTGTATTTTCTTTAAAGGAATCAATAAGATTTCCCCAGCTTCCTTTTTGGCTACCATAGCGTTTATTCCAATATGATGAAGAAGTAATACCACCTAACCCTCCTAAAAAAAGAAATAAGACAAGTCCTGTTATAAGTGTAAGAGGATAGATTGGATGTAAATAAAAAATGGTAATCAGTCCAATAATAGTGGTACTGATTACGATACATATTTTACGAGATAATCCTTTAAAATAACGATTATATAAGGGATATAAAATAAATCCTAGACAACTCATTCCTAATACATAATTTTGTGATAAAACAACTCTATTTTCAGAAACTAAAAGAGAAATCATGTCAACAAATAAATACTCTATTCCTGGAAAAATAAAAGTAAAGATTGACATCAATGCGATTGCTTTTAGATAATTACTTCTTTCTTTAAACGTATTCAAAACATCATCTCCTTTTTTTCAGTTTCTTAAAATAACACATTTTTTAAGAATTACAATTTATAAAAAAGAGAGGTTTCCCTCTCTCGCACTATTCTTCTGTTGCTTGGTCTTTTTCATCATAGTAATTTCTTACTAAAGATTGTGTTTTTCTAATATGTTTTTCTACATTTGCTTTTGCAAGTGCTTTATCTTTCTTTACAATCGCTTCATAAATTTCTTTATGTTCTTGTGCTGCTTCAATTAAACGATTTGGTTGTTTAATTGAATGTCTGGAAGTAACATGAATATAATAGTTAATATCTGACAATAATTGTTCAAAATATTGTGAATGAGTTGCTCTATAAATAGCTTCATGGAAATCAATGTTTACTTCTGTAAATCTTTCTTGATCATTTTTTTCAGCATAGAATTCTAATAAATCATAGATTTCTTTAATTCTATCTAATTCTTCTTGAGTAACACGATCAATAGCAAGTTGTACAGATAAACTTTCTAAAACAACACGAATTTCTAACATATCATCAATATCTCTTGATGAAAAACCTAATACATAAACTCCTTTATTAGGAATACTTTTAACTAATCCTTCTAACTCTAATTGTTTTAAAGCTTCTCTAATAGGTGTTCTAGAAATATTTAGTTCTTTAGAAAGAACAACTTCATTTAATTTTTGTCCTTTTTCATATTCTTCATTTAAAATCTTATCTCTTAAAATACAAAAGATACGATGTCCTAAGGAACCATGTCCTGCATTTTCTAAAATATTTTTTTTCATACTATAACCTATCTATAATTGCTTGCGTGAATTCCTTTGTAGAAGCATGTCCACCAATATCACGCGTTACAATTTTTCCCTCTTCTACGACTTTTGAAAGTGCATCACGTAGTCTATTTGCTTGATCATTTTGTCCTAAGGCTTCTAACATTAAAGCAAACGCTAAAAGAAGAGCACTTGGATTGGCAATGCCTTGTCCTGCAATATCAGGAGCACTACCATGAACAGCTTCATAAATACGGTATTCATCTCCAATATTTCCACTAGGAGCAAATCCTAATCCACCTACTAAACCTGCACATAAATCAGAAACAATATCTCCATATAAATTAGGAGCAACCAATACATCAAATGTTTCTGGTCTTAAAACAAGCTGCATACACATATTATCAATGATTACTTCTTGTTTTTCTATTTCTGGATAATCTTTACCTACATTTCTAAAACATTCTAAGAATAATCCATCTGTAAATTTCATAATATTCGCTTTATGAATGGCTGTGACTTTTTTTCTACCATTTGCTTTTGCATATTCAAAAGCATAACGACAAATTTTTTCACTTGCTTCTCTAGTAATTAATTTAATACCATGAGCAACATCATCACCCACCATATATTCAATACCTTTATAAAGATCTTCGGTATTTTCACGAATCATGACTAAATCAATATTTTCATATTTAGAATCAATTCCTTTAAAAGAACGAATTGGTCTAACATTAGCATATGTCGCAAATTTTTGTCTTAAAGCAACATTGACACTTCTAAAACCAGTTCCAATAGGTGTTGCTGTTGGACCTTTTAATGCCCATTTATATTCTTTAATAGCATCTACAAGTCCTGGTTCAAAGACTTCTTTTGTTTTAACAGCATATTCTGCACCTGCTTGATATTCTACCCATTCAATATCTAAATTCATAGCTTTTGTAATGTCAACAACACTTTGTGAAATTTCTTTTCCAATTCCATCGCCTGGAATTAATACTGCTTTCATTAAAAGTCACCTCCTAATTCTTTAATTGCATTTAATAGACCACCATATTGAATCATTGTTTTTTCTCTTGATGATAATTTTAATTTTGCGGTAATTGTTTGATTATTTGTTTTATTGATAACAGTAATATCTTTATTACTTTCAACACTATCTAATAAATTAATTAATTCATATTCATCTTGATCATTAAAGAAATCGTAATCTTTTTGATTAATAACAAGTGGTAAAATACCATTATTAATTAAGTTCGAACGATGAATTCTTGCAAATGAAATAGCAAAAATTGCTTTGATCTTTAAATAATTAGGAACAAGGGCTGCATGTTCACGTGAAGAACCTTGACCATAGTTATCTCCACCAACAATAAATCCTCCACCATTTTCAATGCATCTATTATAGAATTGATCATCTACTTTACAGAAAGAGAATTTAGCAAGATGTGGCACATTACTTCTATATGGGAGTAATTTAGAATCAGATGGCACAATATGATCTGTAGAAATATTATCTCCTACTTTTAAACATACTTTACCTTTAAATGTATCTGGTAATTTATCTCCTCGAGGAACTGGTTTAATATTTGGTCCCATATAAACTTCATTTTGAGGATCATATTCATCAATAAAGAAATTCTTATTCTTCACAAATGGTGTATTTTCAATATCGTCTAAATACATATCATCTTCAAATTCATCCGTTAAATATCCTTTGATTGCACTTAAAGCAGCAACTTCAGGTGATACTAAATAAACACTAGCATCATTTGTTCCTGAACGTCCTTTAAAGTTACGGTTGATAGTTCTAAGTGAAACACCTTTAGAAAGTGGTGCTTGCCCCATACCGATGCATGGTCCACAACCACATTCAAGAATTCTTGCCCCAGAGGCAATCATATCCGCTAAAGCTCCACATTTAGAAAGCATTGCTAGAATACTAGAAGAACCTGGAGCAATAACAAGTGATACATGAGTTGCTACTCTTCTTCCTTTTAAGATTTTAGCTGCTTTTAACATATCTGGAAGTGATGAGTTTGTACATGAACCAATCACTACTTGATTGATTTTCATTCCTCTTAATTCACTTACTGGTACAACAGCATCTGGACTATGTGGTTTGGCAGTTAATGGTACTAATTTTGATAAATCAACGGTGATTTCTTCATCATATGTAGCATCTTCATCTGCTTTTAATTCAACATAATCTTCTTCTCTTCCTTGTTGAATTAAATATTCTTTAGTAATTTCATCTGTTGGAAAGACAGAAGTCGTTGCCCCTAATTCAGCACCCATATTACAAATAGTTGCACGATCTGTTAATGATAATTCTTTTAAACCTTCTCCAGTGTATTCAATAATCTTATTGACTCCACCTTTGACAGATAATTGTTGTAAAATATATAAAATAACATCTTTAGCCGAAGCCCATTTTGCTTTTTTACCCACTAAATTTACTTTAACAACACTTGGACATTGTAAATAATATGTACCTGTTGCCATTGCTACAGCGACATCTAATCCTCCTGCCCCAATAGCAATCATTCCCATCGCACCACATGTTGGTGTATGTGAATCAGAACCTACTAATGTTTTTCCTGGTTTTGCAAAGTTTTCTAATTGCAATTGATGGCAAACACCATTTCCTGGTTTAGAAAAAGTAATTCCGTGTTTTTTTGCTACACTACGAATAAACTCATGATCATCCATGTTTTCAAATCCTGTTTGTAACATATTATGATCAATATATGCAACTGCCTTTTCAACCGCTACATGTTCAATTCCCATTGCCTCTAATTGTAAATAAGCCATTGTCCCTGTTGAATCTTGAGTTAATGTTTGATCAATTTGAATCCCTATTTGTTGACCAGCGACTAACTCACCACTTTTAAGTTTAGCACTTAAGATTTTATACGCTAAATTCATTATTCTACGTCCCCCTTATTACGATTGTATACAATTATACATTTCATGTGTATTATTGTAAATACATTCTAAGCAAATAAAGGGATTTTTTTACGTATATTCCATTAAAATTGTATATTGTATACAGTTATCAATCATTTAAAAAGGGAGCAAAAGCTCCGCTTTTTTATAAATCTAAGGCATATGCAATCGCAAGTTTTGTTGTATCTACGATTGAATCAATATGACAACGTTCTTTACCATGTGAATTGATCACAGCCATACCAAATGCTGCAGCATAAACATTATTACCTGCACGAATTGCAGCATTAGCGTCTGTTCCATAATGGAAGAAAACATCAACACAATAATTTAAGTTTGTTTTTTTAGCTTGGTTGATAATTCTTGTAGTAAGTTCTCTATCATATGGAGAATAGTTATCTTTAGCACAGATACTTACTGTTTTTTCATCAGCATGATAATCAGGCCCAATTAATCCAATATCTAAAGCAACATATTCTTCTACTTCTTCTGGTACATAAGCTCCACCATGTCCGATTTCTTCATAAATTGGGAAAGCTAATAATGTACGATATTTTGGTTTTAAGTTATTTCTTTTGAAGTAAGCCATTACTTCAATTAAAGCAGCAACAGCAGCTTTATCATCAATATAACGCGAAACAACATATCCTGATGGTGTATATTCAAAATGAGGATCTACAGAGATCACATCACCATGATCAATACCTAAAGCCATAACTTCTTCTTTAGAATGAACATCTTCATGTAAGATAACTTCCATATGGTTTTCATCTCTTGGCATTGTTCTAGCATCTTCAAATACATGAACTGAGTGAGCTTTACAAATAACCATACCTCTATATTTACGTCCATCTCTTGTAATAATAGTAACGCCTTCACCTTCCATACTATGGTAGTTAACACCACCTAATTGTCTTACAATTAAATGACCGTTATCATCAATATGACGAATAACTAAACCAATTGTATCTAAGTGAGCACCCATACATACTGTTTTAGAATTATCTTCACCTTCTAAAGTAATGTAAGCTGTTCTTTTACGATCATAAGTCACTTCATAACCAAATTCAGCTGCTTTTTTTTCTAATAAAGCACCAACTTCTTCATAATAACTTACTGGACTTGGTACATTAATAAATTCTTCACATAATTCAACTAATTCTTTTTTGTCAATATTCATTTCCATTTTATAATACCTCTTTTACTTTTTATCATATAAATGACATGCGCAGAAATGACCTGGTTCTACTTCTTTAAAATCGGGTCTATCTGTTTTACAAATATCCATTACTTTCGGACATCTTGTACAGAAACGACATCCTTTTGGTGGGTTGGCTGGACTTGGCACATCGCCACCTAATATTTGTTTATCTTCGATTCTTTCTTTTCCAATTCTTGGAATTGCTGAAAATAGTGCTTGAGTATAAGGATGTAATGGTTTGGCATAAAGTGATTCAGTATCTGCCATTTCCATCATATTACCTAAATACATAACTCCTACTCTATCAGCAATATGTTTTACAACACTTAAGTCATGGGAAATGAAGATATAAGCAATACCCATTTTTTCTTGTAATTCATTTAATAAATTAATGATTTTTGCTTGAATTGAAACATCTAACGCTGAAACAGGTTCATCACAAATAATCAATTTTGGTTGTAAAGCAATTGCACGGGCAATCCCAATACGTTGTCTTTGTCCTCCTGAAAATTCATGAGGATAACGATACATGTAATCTAAATTTAAACCAACTTGTTTCATAACTTCCACAACACGTGCATCACGTTCTTCTTTTGTTTTATAACATTTAGCGATATCAATTGGTTCAGCAATAATATCTTTAACTGTCATACGTGGATTTAAAGAAGCATAAGGATCTTGGAAAATCAATTTGATTTTATCACGTGCTTCTTGTAATTCTTTACCTTTTAAGCTTGTAAAATCTTGACCATCTAAGATAACCTTTCCTTCAGTTGGTTCAATTAGACGGATTACACTTTTACCCATTGTTGATTTACCACATCCAGATTCACCAACAATCCCAAAAGTTTCTCCTATTTTAACATCAAAGCTAATATCATCTACCGCTTTAACAACGCTTTTTTTACCTCTTAAAGAAGATGATTTAATAGAATAATATTTCTTTAAATGTTCTACTTTTAATAAAACGTCTTGATTATTTTCCATTTTCTACATCCTCCTTATTCCATCTTTCATGATATTTCCAACAACGAACTAAATGGTTTTCACCATGTTCCATCATTGCTGGACATTCTTGATGACAGATTTCTTTAGCATGTTTACAACGTGGTGCGAAGAAACATCCTTTTGGAAGTTCATAAAGCATTGGTACAGAACCAGGAATAACTTCCAATTCTTCTTGATCATCGCTATCGATATCAGGAATTGATCTTCTTAGACCAATAGTATAAGGGTGTAAAGGATTTTTAAATAAATCTTCTACATTTGTATATTCTACGATCTTACCTGCATACATAACGATTACGTTATCTGCCATTTCTGAAATAACACCCATATCATGTGTAATTAATAATACGGCTGTATTTAATTCTTTTTTCATTTTATTAATTAATTTTAAGATTTGTGCTTGAATAGTCACATCTAATGCTGTTGTCGGTTCATCACAAATCAATAATGATGGATTACAAGAAAGTGCCATCGCAATCATGATTCTTTGTCTCATCCCACCAGATAATTGATGAGGACAAGAAGCAAATACTTTTTCAGGCATTGGAATACCTACAAGTTTAATCATTTCTAAAGCACGTTCTTTAGCTTCTTGTTTACTCATTTTTTCATGAGTTAAAACAGCTTCCATAATTTGTTTTCCAACAGTAATAACTGGATTTAAGGATGTCATTGGCTCTTGGAAAATCATTGAGATTTCTTTACCACGAATATCTCTCATTTCTTTAGGAGATTTCTTTAATAAATCTTCTCCTTTATACATAATTTCACCAGCAGTAATTTTACCTGGAGGAGATGGAATTAATTGCATTAATGATAAAGCTGTCATACTTTTACCACAACCAGATTCTCCAACAACTCCTAAAGTTTCTCCTGGTTTGATACTAAAACTTACCTCTTGTACAGCAGGAAGCGCTCCACGATCTGTAAAGAAGGTAATACCAAGATCTTTGACTTCTAATAATTCTTTATTTTCACTCATATCTTTTCCCCTTTTTACGATCTTAATTTTGGATCAAGCGCATCTCTTAATCCATCACCTAACATATTGAACGCTAATACTGTAATAATAATAGCTAAACCTGGAATTACTGAATAGTATGTTGCACTACGAATATATGGTTGTGAAAAACTAATCATTGAACCCCAGCTTGCCATTGGTGCTTTAACACCTAAACCTAAGAAGCTTAATGATGCCTCTGACATAATTGCATTTGGAATACCTAATGTTACAGTAACGATTAATGTTGATAAACAGTTAGGTAATAAATGTTTCATGATAATTCTAAAACTATTTCCACCGCTGACTTTACATGCATCGATGTATTCCATCTTTTTAAGACGCATAACATCCCCACGGATAAGTCTGGCTGTTGAAGCCCAACCTAAAAGACCGAGCGCTAAGTAAAGGTTAATTAAACCTGGTCCTAAAACAAACATGATTGCCATCGCAAATAATAAGAATGGAAAAGATGAAAATACTTGAATTAAAAATGAAATAACAGAATCTACTTTTCCACCATAATATCCGGCACAAACACCCATTGTATAACCAATAACTGTCGCGATAATTTGTGAAATGATACCAACACTTAAAGAAACACGGCATCCATAAATAATTCTTGAGAAAATATCTCTTCCTAAATCATCTGTACCAAACCAATGTTGTCCGCAAGGTTTCATTAAACGATCTGTAAGAACTTGTTTGTTTGGATCATAAGGAGCAATCAATGGTGCAAATAAAGCAATTAAGCATAAAAGAATAACGATGAATAAACATACCATTGCTACTTTATTTTTCTTGAAAATGTTCCAACTGATTGACCAATAACTTTGATATGTTTGATCTTTTTTCTTTTTAAACATTTTATGATGACTCCTTTCCTAAACGAATTCTTGGATCGACTACTGTATAAAGTAAATCAACTACTAAATACATAATGACACAAATAACCGCAATATACATAACGCCACCTTGGACGATTGGTAAATCACGTGTATTAATACTATCTACTAACATTTTTCCAATTCCAGGAATTGAAAATACAGATTCTACTAAGACAGATCCTGTTAAGATGTTTCCTAAATCAGATCCTGCAATTGTAATGATTGGAATTAACGCATTACGTAAAGCGTGTTTAATTGTAACAACCCAACCTTTTAAACCTTTAGCTTCAGCTGTACGAATGTAATCTTGTGATAAAACATCTAACATACTTGTTCTTGTAATACGAGCAATACTTGCTGCATATCTTGTACCTAAGGCAATACCTGGTAAGATAAATGATTTAAAACTATCAATACCTGATAAAGGTAATAGATTAAATTTCAAACAGATAACAATTTGTAAGATGATAGCAATCCAGAATGCGGGAGCTGAAATACCAAATACAGAAATTGTCATTAAAACCGAATCAACCCATTTACCATGATTAACGGCAGCCACAACACCTACTACTACCCCTAAAGCAACAGCTAATATATAAGCAATACCAGCAAGTTTAGCCGTTACTAAAAATGAACTTGTTAAAATATCAATTACTGGTTTATTTTGGAAATATGATGTTCCAAAGTTCCCTTGAAGCATATTTCCTAACCAACTGAAATATTGAATATAAATTGGTTGGTCTAATCCCATTTCATGTGTAACACGTGCAATCGTTGCTTGATCAGCGAACTCACCTAACATGATTTCAACTGGATTACCAGGCACAATGTTTAACACAAAAAATGTGATTAACGAAATACAAAAAACGACACCAATAGCTTGTAATACACGTTTTAGTAAATACTTCGCCATATTTTTCCTCCTTTTTCCTACAATAAATATATGGAATGCATTGCTGCATTCCATATATGATTAACACTTATTTAATTTCATTTACTATTTTTTAGATAAATCAATATCAATGTTATATAAATGATAAATTAAGTTTCCTAATTTAGCATTTTTTACATATGGTTTAGCAACAAATTGTAACTTACCATAATATAATGGAATTGTTCCATAATCTTCACGAGATAAGATATAATCTGCTTTTTTGTATAATTCAACACGTTTATCAGAATCATTTGATTCTCGAGCTTCTTTCATTAATGAATCGAATTCAGGATTATTGTAGAATACACCTTTTCCTACAGCGTTTTCTGAATAGTAATAAGTATACATTTGGTTATCAGCATCTGCATATAATGGGAACCAACCAAGAACTGTAGCTTGTAATTCACCAGCAGCTCTAGCTGAAGACCAAATACCTGCATCAATTGTTTCTACATTCATAGTAATTCCTGCTTCTTTTAAGTAAGCTTGTAATGCAGTAGCGATTTTTTCTTCTTTTTGTCTAACTTTGCAAGTAAATGTAGGGTTTGAAATACCTGCATCAGCTAAAACTTGTTTAGCTTTTTTAACGTTATGTTCATAAGTTTTTAATTTGTCATCATGTCCTGGAACACCTGGGTTTAAGAATGATGAAGCTGGTTCAGCAGCACCATTTAATACGGTACTACATAATTCTTTACGGTTAATAGCTAATGAGATTGCTTCTCTAACTGCTTTATTACTTAATACTGGATCATTATCTTTAATTGATAAGAAATATGTACCTAATGGAGTTACTTGAGTAATTTCATCTTTTAAATCACTATCTTTATATTGATCTAATAATGAAGTATCTAAGTCACACATATCAATGTTACCTTGTTCATATTCCATCATTTTTGTACTGTAGTCATCAATATAAACAACTTCTAAACGATCTAAGTTAGGTTTTTTACCATGATATTTTTTATTTGGAACCATTACAACTTTAGTTTGTTCATCATTTTCTTTAATTACATAAGGACCAGTACCAATTAAGTTAGTTCCTTTACCCCAGTTTTCACCAGCAGCAGCACATGCATCAGAAGGATAAATTGATGCATAGTCCATACCTAAGTTAGCAACAAATGGCGCAAATTTGTAATTAATATGTAATTTAAAAGTGTAATCATCAACAGTTTCAAAACCACTTAATTCAGTAGCTTTACCATCTAACATATCTTGAGCACCAGTAATCATGTTATACATATATGTATTTGTACATCCTGTTGCTGGTGTAAACATTCTTTCGAATGTATATTTAACGTCTTCAGTAGTTAAATCAGAACCATCTGAGAATTTAACACCTTTTTTAAGTGTAATTGTATAAGTTAATCCATCATCAGATACTTCTGGCATGTCTTTAGCAAGAACACATTCTTCTTTATTGTCATCATTCCAACGATATAATCCTTCTAATACGTTGTCAGCAACAGAAGAAGCCCCTGAGTTAGTATTAGTTTGCATATCTAAACCAACTTTTGGATTAGATTGACCAAAGCGAAATACTTTTTCGCCACTTTCTGTACTTTTGCTTGAGCTACTTGAACCACCACATCCAGCTAAGGATACAGCCATTGCAGCAACAGCAAGAACAGATAAAGATTTCTTTAATAAGTTCATTTCCCTTTCCTCCTAGTTTTAACAATTCCCTACTTAAACTTTCTTAAAGCACCTTTGTATTATATCAAAGGGCTTTCTTGATTTCAACAGAATGTTGCATTTTTGTATACAATTAAGAACAATTATCTAATATCATACCTTATTATCATGCTTTTTTATGTTTTTTTGCAAAAAATGTTCTTGTTTATGCAAAAAAACAATATCCAATCCATATGGATATTGTTTTTTATTTTAAAGCATGCTTGTCATTCCACCATCAATAACAAGTAATTGTCCTGTTGTATAAGTACAAGCGTCACTTGCAAAGTAAATAAGTGCTCCGTTCATTTCACCTTCACGACCAAATCTCTTAAGAGCTACTCTGTTTTTTAAAACAAGAGAACCTGGTGCATCTAAAGCATCATGTGTCATTTCTGTATCATAGACACCTGGTGCAATCGCATTAACAAGAATACCATAAGGGGCTAAATCTCCAGCCATGGCTTTTGTAAGATTGACAACCCCGCCTTTAGCCGCAAAATAACTTACTTGAGCAGGTCCAGCTTGAATACCACCAACCGATGAAATATTAATAATTCTTCCATATTTTTGTTTCATCATAATAGTTGAAACTTCTCTTGCCATGAGGAAAACACCTTTTAAATCCGTATCTAAAACTTTATCCCATTGTGCTGTTGTATGATCATGAAGACCACTTGAGTATTCAACAACGCCTGCATTATTGACAAGAATATCAATTTTTCCAAAATGATCTACGACAGCTTTAATCGCATTTTTAATACTTTCTTCATCTGTAACATCACATGAAACAGGTAAACAATCTTGTCCATTTTGTTTCAATTCTTTAGAAAATTCTTCTAATCTTTCTTTTCTACGTGCAAGGATAGCAACATCGCATCCTTGTTCACTCAATGCTCTTGCAAATTGTTGTCCAAGTCCACTTGAAGCTCCTGTAACAACCGCTACTTTCCCTGTTAAATCAAAACTAATCATCTTTAGTATCTCCTATTCCATCACACGGATTGCATGATATCCCTCATGAATTGCAGTTAAAATTTTTCTTGGTGCAACAGCATCTCCAATAACAGCAACTTCATCATATTTTTCATCTAATAATTCTTCTAATTGATTATTAGGTCTAAATCCAACAGCATTTAAAACAGTATCACATTCAAGCGTCATTGTTTGTCCATCTCTTTCAAATGTAACACTTGTTGGTGTAATATTTGTTACTTTAGCATTTGCTTCAACTTTAACACCACGATCTTTAACCATTTTTCTTAAATGTTGATCGTTGTTTAAACAATGATTTGCTGTAAATAAGATGTCTGGACACATTTCTACTAATGTCACATCTCCATCTTTTCCAGCAATATCACAAGCAGCTTCTGTTCCAGCAAGACCAGCACCAATAACAACAACTTTTTTACCAACTGTTGCTTGATGTGTTAAATAATCACTCGCAAGAACTGTTGTATCAATACCTGTAATTGGTGGCATAGCAGGAGTTGAACCAGCAGCTAAAATAACTTTGTCATAATCTCCTTCAAGATTATCTTTTGTAATTGCTGTATTTAAATGAATATTAACTCCTAATTTTTGACATTGTGTTTCTAAGTATTTAATTAATTTTAAAACATCCGCTTTAAAATCAGGACCACCTGCAGGCCATAAAGTTCCACCTAATTTATCCTCTTTTTCATATAAATCAACATCAAAACCACGACGTTTTGCAGTAATGGCAGCCATCATACCAGCTGGACCTCCACCAATAACTAATACATTACGTTTTTGACCATTTAGAAGTGGTAAAGCATAAGCTTTTTCTGCATAACATAATGGGTTTACTGCACAATAGTAGTGTTTTCCACTAAATCCAGCGAGTAAACATTCATTACATCCAACACATGGAGCGATATCTTCTTCATGATGTGCTTTGACTTTTTTAGGCCAATATGGATCAGCTAACATTTGATGAGCAAGTCCTACATAATCTAAAATACCATCTTCAACAGCTTTTTTAGCCACTTCAGGATCTTTTAAGTTCCCATCACCTAATACTGGAACGCTTACAATATCTTTAATTGCTTTTTGTACATCAAGTTTATATCCTTCTTTACTATAAACAGTTGTAATCGCTTGGAACCATTCTTCATAACATCCTGTATCAACATGTAAAGCATCAACCCCTGCTTTTTCTAAGATTTTAGCCATTTCAATACCTTCATCAATGGTTCTAAAGCCTTCTACTCTTTGATGTGGTGTAAATTTAACAAGTACAGGCATTGTATCTGGAACGTTCTTTTTAATTGCTTCAATACATTCCAATGTAAAACGCATACGATTTTCAAGTGTTCCACCATATTCATCTGTTCTATTATTCCATTGAACAGAATGGAATTGATCTAATAAATATCCTCCATACGCATGTAATTCAACGCAGTCTGCACCAGCATTTACAGCAAGTGAAGCACTGTACCCTACTTTTTCTACTAAATAATGAATATCTTCTTTTGAAAAAGGTTTACAAATTAAATTTGGAAACCAGAATGCACCTACACTACCCGCACTATAAGGTGGTGTAAAAGGATCGGTAAATTGTTGACGTCCTAAACCTGGTGATAATTGTACACAGACTTTTGCTCCATAAGCATGACATCTTTCAATTAACATATTTAATCTTTCTACATGATGAAAATCAGAAAGTTCTGTACATGGTCTTGGTTCATATTTTGTCGAAACAACGTTAGCACCTGTAATAATTAAACCAGCGCCACCTTTTGCTCTTTCTTCAAAATAATCAATACCTTCATTACAATAAGCTCCATCAGCTTCTCCTGTTGTTCCCATAGGTGACATGAAAATTCTGTTTTTTAATTTCATTTTACCTATGTATGTCTTATCAAATAAACTCTTAGCCATTTTCTTTTTCCTCCTCTACCATAGTAAATGTTTATTTAACTCAAGTAAATTATATAACTGTAAAACTAAATGTCAACGCTTTCACAAAATAAAAGTGAATTTTTTAACAAGCCTCTTTCCATTAAATCTATGGTATATTATTTCTAAGGAGAATTTTATGAAAATAACAAAAGAAGAAATATCACAAACAGCTGTTCAGCTTTTTTTAGATAAAGGATATAACAATGTCACAATTCAAGATATTTGTAACGAATTACATATCACCAAACCAACTTTATATAAATACGTCAATAATAAAGAAGAGCTTATTTTAGATCTTTATGATTCAACCATCGATCATCTTGTAAAAGACACGTATAAACTAGTTGATAGTGATAGTCACTATCAACAATTACTTATTGTCTTTTCTACATTAATTAAAGATACTAAAAAATATGGTTATGATTTATTTAGTCAAATGTTTATTGCGAATTTAAAAGAAAATCGTCATAGCTTTGATATGCGTGATAATCTTACAAAACTTTGTATCATCATTATAAAAAAAGCCCAAGAACAAAAAGAAATTCATAATTTATCGAATCCAGAGATTTTATATCAAGCTTTAGCTCATGCCTTTACAGGACATGAAGCTTTATGGTGTATTAAAAAAGATTCACCTTGTTTTGATGAAGCTTTTTATCTAAGCATGAATGCTTTATTAGAAGTAGATTCTACTTATCAAGATTTATACAAAGAATATTTGTAAACAACTTATTTTATTGATAGAATAGTCGAGGTGATGAAAAATGCTTATAGAATGTTCAAATATAAAGAAATCATTTCAAGGAATTGATTTATTAACAGATATTAGTTTTAAAGTAGATGACCATGATAAAATTGCGATTATCGGTGTCAATGGGGCGGGTAAAACAACCATCTTAAATATCTTAATTGGTGAAGAAAGTTATGATAGTGGTGACTTATTTAAAAGCCGTGATTTAAATATCGGCTATTTAAAACAGCATCATGATTTAGATATGAATAAAACCATTTATGAATGTGCTTTAGAAGTCTTTGATCCACTTATTCAAATAGAAAATCGTATGCGTGAATTAGAAAGTATGATGTCTTATGATCATAGTGAACAAGTCATGAATGAATATGATTCATTGACTCAAAAATTTAATGAAAAAGATGGTTTTAGTTATCCAAGTCGTATTGTCGGGGTTTTAAAAGGAATGGGTTTTGTGGAAGAGGACTTTCAAAAATATGTCCATGAATTATCTGGAGGCCAAAAAACCAGACTTTGTCTTGCCAAGCTTTTATTAGAAGAACCTAAACTTTTGGTTTTAGATGAACCAACCAACCATTTAGATAGTCAAGCAATTTCCTTTTTAGAAAACTATTTAAAAGGATATAAAAATGCTTTGATTGTGGTTAGCCATGACCGTTATTTTATTGATGTTGTTTCTAATAAGATCATTGAAATAGAAAATGGAAAAAGTCATAGTTATAATTGTCGTTATGAAGAATATTCTATTCAAAAAAGAACACAACGTGCGATTGATTTAAAACACTATATCAATCAACAAAAAGAAATAAAAAAAATACAAGAAAGTATTGATACATTAAAATCATTCAATCGTGAAAAAAGCATTAAACGTGCAGAATCGAAAGAAAAACAACTTGCAAAGATTGAACGTATTGACCGACCAGAAAATTTACCAAGTGCCATCACTGTTCAATTTACACCAGCTATTGAATCAGGTTACGATGTTTTAAAAGTCACTGATTTATCAATGCGTTACGATCAAATTGTTTTTGAACACTGTAATCTTGATATCAAAAAAGGAGAACGCGTTGCAATTGTTGGTGAAAACGGGGTTGGTAAAACCACTTTATTTAAAGCTCTTGTAGGTCAATTGCCAATTGAACACGGTAAAATTCGTTTTGGTAGTCACGTAGAAATGGCCTACTACGATCAAGAACATGAATCTTTAAATTATAATAAAACGATTTTTGATGAAATCAGTGATTGTTATCCACGTATGACCAATCAAGAAATTAGAAGTACTCTTGCTATGTTTAACTTTAGAGGCGATGATGTCTTTAAAGATATTGCAATGCTTTCAGGTGGAGAAAGAGGACGTGTTGTTTTAACCGAAGTTTTATTAAAACAAGCTAACTTCTTAATTCTAGATGAACCAACCAACCACTTAGATATTTCTTCCAAAGAAGTTTTAGAAGAAGCTTTAAGAAGTTTTGAAGGAACAATTTTATTTATTAGTCATGATCGTTATTTTATTAATAAAATTGCGACTCGTGTAATCGAAGTACAAAAAGATCAATGTCTTTCTTATAATGGTAATTATGATGATTATTTAAATCAAAAAACACCTGTTGTAGAAACAACTCAAAAGATTGTTACAGAAGCTAAACAAAGACAGATCATTGATAAAAAAACTAAGAATGAAATTAAAAAACTTGAAAGAACGATTGATTCTTTAGAAAAAGAAATTAATTCTTTAAAAGAAGAACTCACAAGTGAAGAAGTTATGAATAATTATAAAAAATATAATGAAATTACAGATTCTATTGAAGAAAAAGAAATGGAATTAATTATTAATGAAAAAGTATACAACTTTAAATTTGGGATTGGATTTGTGAGACATTTAGACGGAAAATCATCAATCAAACAAGATGGGATTCAATTTGGAATTGGATTGGAAACATTGATTCCTAATTTATTGACAGGGAATACTGTTACTTTATCCGATTGCTTGTTTGTAGCAAATATGACTGAAAAGCCAAGAATCACTCAAGATCAGCTTGATAACTATATCGATGATGAAGAAACAAATATCGATTCTCTTTTTGATGATGTGCTAGAAGAACTAAAAAAGTCGAATGCTACAAAGAAGAAAGCAGAGAAACTGTTAGAAAATTATCAAAAAGAACAAGAAAGATTGGAAGCAATGGAAGCAACTCAAATTCAAGCGACAGAATAACATATGAAAAAATAGTAGAAAACTGTTTTCGATATTTAAATATCAATGATATTGATAAAATCAATCGTTTAACGATTAATGAATATAAGTATTTGATGTCAGGTGCTAAATATAAACTTGTTGATCAACAGGAACAAATTTTCTTGTTGGCGTGGGCCATTCGACAAGCTAAGTCTAGGAAAAAAAGCGGTAGATATTTTTATCGCACATTTAATCAATTCTTTAATCGTAAAAAAATCGAAAATCAGTTGGATAATAAAAAAGATACTTCCTCTCTTATTTCAAGAATTCAAGAAGCAATAAAAATTCAAGAAGGGAAGTGATAATTATTGGAAACATATAGTGTAAAAGCTGTGCTTAGTGCTGTTGATTCAAATTTTACAAGCACTATGAAAACGGCTAACAACAGTCTTACAGGAATCAAAACTGCAAGTGAAAGTGCTACAAGTTCCATCATGAAAATTGCTAGTGGTATAGGGGTTTTTAAAGCTTTGAGTGCAAGTGCTAACTTAGTTAAAAGTTCTATTTCTTCAGCTATGGGTCGACAAGACACTATGGAAGCGTTCAACCGTACTATCACTCAAATTACAGGTAGTGCAGAAAATGCTACTAAGGCATTAGAAGATTTAAAGAAAATCACTAAAGGTACTGCGTATGGATTGGATATTGCAGCAAAAGCAACTCAAAACTTTGTTACTCGTGGTATGGATTTATCAAAAGCGACTAAGTCTGTTGGCATTTGGGCAGATGCGGTCAGTTTCTATGGTAAAGGAACTAATGAACAATTAGAGACAGTTACTGATGCCTTAGCAAAAATGCGAACCAAAGGTACAGTTGAAATGGAACAATTGAACCGATTATTTGATGTTGGTATCAACGCAGTTGGAATCTATGCTAAAGCAGTTGGAAGAAACGCAGCCGATGTACAAGAAGATTTATCGGCAAAAACAATCACTACTGAACAGTTCTTAGATGTTGTAGAAAAAGCTATGGCAGAGGGAACTAATGGAGTTGATAAGATTGCTGGTGCAGCGTTACAAGCCGGTTCATCTTGGACAGGTACGATTGATAACATGAAAGCTGCAACGACTCGTGGTGTTCTAAGCATCATGCAAGCAATTGATAATATGCTTTCTAAAAATAAACTGCCTCAAATGAGAGAAATGATTTCTCAGTTCGGTAAAACCGCTGAAGCAACTATGAATGTCATAGCTGGCGGAATTGAAAATTTAAAAGATGTTGGAGCACTCATTCCACAAATTGGAGCACTAGGAAGTGCTCTTTTTGTTGTTGGTGGAAGCGTCGATTATATAAAATCCCTAGGTGGAGGTTTTGATTTATTATCAAGCAAAGTTACCGGGCTTAAAAGCTCTATCGGTAGTGTAAGAAAAAGCCTGAATATTCTTAAAAATACATTCGTCGACAGCATGAATAAATTAATGCCGGCCCCTATTAAAAAGAGAGTGCTAGGGAATTTATTAGGCATAAAAATGAATGGAATATTAGTCTCTCAAGAGCTAGGGGATGCGTTTGATAAAGTATCAAAAAAAATCCCTGATAAATTCATGAAGATGGGTTCAGGAATCAGCAAAGGATTAAAAAAATCAACGGATGTCGGTATAAAAGCTATGTCAACAATGACGACAGGATTAACTAAAGTATTTGCAATTGCTATGAAATCAGTAGGACCTGCAGCTATTTTAGGATTAGTTGTTGCTGGATTAGGAATTATAAATAATCAGTTTGGAAGTCAAATTGATAAGATGATTGCAACGGTCGTTACACAGGCACCTAAAGTGATTGGTAATTTTGTAAAAGGAATTACTAGTCAAATGCCTATGTTAGCAAGTTCAGGAGTACAGTTACTTGTTCACTTATCAGTTGGAATAACAAAAACATTACCACTTGTTGTAAATGCAGGTATGCAAATATTGAATTCAATTATTCAGGGAATATCAGCTAACGCTCAATCAATTGTTAAAAGCGCGTTGCTAATTGTTGGTACTTTAGGTGGCGCAATATTAAATGCTATACCTCAATTGCTTGGAATTGGATTACAATTCATTGTTTCAATTACACAAGGTATTTTAGATAACATGCCTTTAATATTGGTAGGAATTCAAACTATGATTACCAATATTACAACAGCGATTCAAACACAACTGCCTACAATGATACAAATGGGCGTTCAAATTCTACAAAATATTGCTACCGGTATTGTTCAAATGCTACCACAAATAGTCGTAGGAGCAATTCAAATTATCACAACGTTAATCGATACAATTAGCGGAAATCTTCCAACGATCCTTAATGGTGCGGTAGAAATCATCAATACATTAGTTGGTGGCTTAATCAATAATTTACCACAAATAATCAATGCTACAGTTGAGTTGATAAGAGCGATTTTAAATGCAATCATTACAAATCTTCCTCAAATCATGACTGCAGGTGTTCAAATCATTTTGAAATTAGCTTCAGGATTGATTTCAGCGATACCTCATGTTGTTTCAGGTGTAGCCAAAGTTGCTAAAAAGATTATCTCAACATTTAAAGATACAAACTGGTTGGAAGTTGGTGTTAATGTCATCAAAGGAATCGCAAAAGGAATTTCAAGTGCCGCAGGTCAATTATGGGACGCAGCTAAAAAAGCTCTAGGCTCATTCAAAGATAAAGTGTTAGGATTCTTTGGAATTCATTCACCATCCCGTTGGGGTAAATGGGTAGGTAGAATGCTTGATACTGGTGTTGCTAAAGGTATCGGTGGTTATACTCGTTTGATTGGAAATCAAGCTCAAAAAATATTCAATACTGTACAATCGTATGTTGGTGATATCAGTAATCTAGGAATGCAATATTCCTTTGCTGGAGATATGGGAGTTGCAAGCGTAGAACATTACGTTGATTACAATGACGACTATATTAATTCTAACGGCGGAGATAACAGCAAGAATGAATACTATTTCACAATTACAAATGAAATGGATGGAAAAACGTTAAGTAAAGAAACTTACAAGTACGATCAGGAAAATGCTAAAAAAGATGAAAAATTTCTAAAAAAATTGAGAGGTGAAAACTGATGTCTTATAAATTCATAGATGTAGATGATATTGTAGAAACGTTTCTGCCAGCTGAAGCAATGTCATATAACGGAGTTTATCTTGAAAACGAAATAGAAGGGTATAGAACATTAAATGTGAGCGGACGTGAATTATTGTCCGCTTCTATTAAAAGTTCCTCTGTTGATGGAATTAGTGGTTCTAAATATCAATATAAGACATATCCATCTCGTACAATCATAGTAAAATTTCAATTGATATGTGATACTGATAGAAAATTTAGAGAAGCATTCAATAGAATGAATCAAATTTTAAGTGCAGAACAAGTTAAAATCATTTTCAACGATGAACCTGATAAATATTTTATTGGAACAAAAGAAGGAAATACAGACATCGAACCCGGGAAAAATAGCGTTATCGGTGAGTTTGAAATCTATTGCGCTGATCCTTGCAAATATTCAACTGTTTTAAAAGAGTTTGAAGGTGTTATTGAAGATGATGAATTGGTTGTCAACGTTCAAAACAATGGAACTGAATCAGCTACTATTGATTATGAAGTAACCAACAATGCCGAAACAGGATATTTAGGAATTGTATCCGAACATGGTGTTATGGAGTTTGGTAAAATTGATGAGGTGGATGGAACAGTTTATCAACAAAATGAAACATTGGCTACTTTGAATGATTTTATAAACGCAAAGGATGATACTGCTGGTAAAGATGCTATGCACCCATTGTACGGGACAAGCGGAACACTTGCCACCGATAGTTGGCATGGCAAGACCTTTTTAAAATTTGGCAGTGTCGGAACAAAAAAAGGTTCAGCAAATGGAGGAATGAGAACGTTCATTTTACCCGCAGATTCAAATGGAGATACAGGTTGTAAAAATTGGTATTCATATTTTCATCTTTTGTTTTATGCAAATGTGATGGGGCAAACTGGTGAAATGTCTATCAGTTTTTTAACCGAGGACAATAAACTTATTGCAGGGTGTAACTGGTATAAAACGGACTCCGTTGGAAATACAGCTTCATATGATTTTGTTGTCTATAATCCTGATGTTAAATCTTCAGATGCCATGGCTGGAAAAGTATTAAAAACATGGAATTATACAACTTCGCATTTACAATCTCAAAATCCCTGGTATTGGGATTGGGGGCATTGTGATTTACGTAAAGAAGGTTCAAGAATAACCTTTTTTTATTATGGAAAGTATTACACTTACACAGTTCCTGAAATTGAAAATATGAAATGTGCAAAAGTTCAAATTTCCATAAAACAATGGGGTGATAGAAATGGCAACAAATTCATGTACTATGCAGGGTTTGATAATTTCTATATCCAAAAAATGCATGTTGATAAATGGAACGATGTACCCAACAGATATTCAAAACACTCGGTTCTTTCTATTGATGGTGAGACATCACATTTTTTCGTCAATGGAATGCAAAAACAAAGTGAAGAGATATTAGGTACTCAATATTTCAAAGCAGCTCCAGGAAAAACAAAGATCAAATTCTACGTTAGTGAGTGGACAAAAACTCAACCAACAATAAAAGTCAGAATAAGAGAGGCGTGGTTGTAGAAAATGGAATATATTAGAATTGCAGTTTTGAGCGCATATGATGAAGTATGCGCTTTTCTTGATAATTCAATTGAAAAAGCAATGCACTATTGGGATGATGAGTTACACACTTATTTAAAAGGTGCAGCATATACTTATTCATTCAAAACATTTACTGATCATGAGGATGCTCAATTTTTGACAGTAGGAAACAAAATATCGTTTTTATATAAAGATAAAGGATATTATTTAAATATTGTCGATGTTGATAGAGATGAGATATATACAACAGTTACTGCATATGGTTTATCTCTTGAATTAACAAATGAAGAAACAGGTTCGTATAAGGCGTCTGGTGCAATGTCGTTTGAGCAGTATATTACAGCATTCAACTTTGAAAAGCCTTTTGAAATAGGAATAAATGAAGTCAGTGACAAACGTATAACAAACGAATGGGAAGGTACGGATACTATTCTTGCCAGACTGTTTTCTCTAGCAAATGTATTTGATACTGAGCTTGAATTTGTAACCGAATTGGATAAGGATTATTCACTTAAAAGAATAGTCATGAATGTCTATAGAGAACATGATGACAATCATCAAGGGATTGGCTCCGATAAAACAAAACAAGGTACTATCAAATATGGAAATGATATAAAAGGAATATCGAAAAAAAGTGATATTACTGAGTTATACACTGCTATTAGACCAACAGGCAATAATGATTTGACTTTAGCGGATCTTGATAAAAGCGAATTTGACGCAAATGGAAATTTAGAATATTCTAGCCCTAAAGGAACTATTGAAATTCTAGCTCCTCAAGCAAGAGACAGATTCCCTTCAACATTGATGGCTGATATAAACGGTCGTTATATTTGCAAAGTATGGACTTATGATACGGATAATGTAAACACATTATATGGCCAAGCTCTTGCACAATTAAAAAAGAACTGCATACCTCAGGTATCGTATACAGTTGATGGCTATATTGATGCTGATATAGGGGATACATTTGTTATTGAAGACAGTGAATACAAACCAACTTTGTATTTAAAGGCCCGTATTACTGAGCAACAAATTTCTTTTGTAAATAAAGATAATTGTAAAACGACATTTGATAATTTTGAGGAACTTGAATCTCAAGTTAATTCTTCATTGTTAAACGAGATGAAGGATCTAATAGCACAAAATAAAATTTATGATGCAAATATTATTTCTAACAATGGTATCTTATTTAAAAACGATGATGATCAAACGATTCTAACAGCTTTGATTAAGAACAATGGAGTTGATATCACTTCAAAATTTGAAATTATATGGTATGCACAAGATGGAGAGATACTTTCAAAAGAAAAGGAATTACTAGTCAAATCATCGGATTTTATAGATAAGAAGACATACTATTTTGACGGCTATATCAATAATAGTGTAAAAGCAACTTGTGAGGTTACCTGTATCAATTTAAGAGATGGTAAAGACGCAATTGTATTACATGTCAGCAGTTCAAACGGGACATCATTTAAAAACAGCGATATCTCTACAACTTTTACCGTGTCAATTATCGTTGGAGATAAAAGAATTGAAAATTCAAATGATATGTATAATATTTTTGGTAAAAATGCAAGGATCATTTGGAAAGTAAAAAGAATGAATGAAGATGAATTTAAAGAGCTGTTATCAACAGATGAACGCATTAGTGATAATGGCTTTATTTTGACTATAACAACAAGGGATGTATACATTAAAAGTACATTTACTTGTGATTTTGATTATTGATAAAAGGAGATTATAAAATGGCAATTAAAGCAAGTGCACAAATTGATTTGATAGATTTAACAGATGGTTTTACCGTTGTATTAACGAATGAGAATCATACTTTTTTAGGAACTACATCGGCTGTTGATGGAACACAAACAGCAACTTGTCAAGTTCAAGCTTTACAAGGAGAAAATGTTGTAAATTGTGAAGTTGGGGATGTGACTTGTCCTACAGGTTTATCAATTGTCAGCGACGGGAAAACACCTGTACCTACTTTAACTATTACAGCAACATCCGCTTTAACTAAAAGTGGAAGTGTTATCATTCCTGTAAAAATCGGGGAAATTACAATTAATAAAACATTTAGTTGGTCTATTGCATTTAGAGGAAGCAACGGGACATCAGTTACAATTAAATCGACTGAAGTCACTTATCAAGTTGGTGCAAGTGGTACAACTGCACCTACAAGTGCATGGTCATCTACAGTTCCAACAGTAGGACAAGGGGCTTATTTATGGACAAAGACAGTGGTAACTTACAGTGACGGGAAGTCTACAACATCTTATTCTGTTTCAAGACAAGGAGTAAATGGATCTAATGGAAAAGATGCTTTAGTAATTGTAATTTCATCATCGAATGGGACAATCTTTAAAAATACTGATATTGCTACAACATTAACAGCCCGAGTTTACCAAGGAGGTGCAGAAGTAACTGGTTCGGCATTAGCAGCTCTAGGAACAATCAAATGGTATAAAGATGGAGCTACTACTTCTACAGCTTCTGGATCAACATTAACAGTCCAAGCTGGAGATGTGGATTCAAGATGTAACTATACCGTCCAATTAGAAGGATAAATTATGTCTGTAAAAGCTAGAGGCTCTATTACATTAATTAGAGTAAATGACGGGGAAGATGGTAATGATGCTATTACTGTTTCCCCAACAGCTCCGTCTAATCCTGTAACAGGGCAGTTGTGGCAAACTGCGTCAGGCAATCCAATCAAAAGATGGGACGGTTCAAAATGGGTTGTTCATTATATTTCTGTTGAAAATTTAAAAACAGATTCGCTAAGTGCTATATCGGCAAACCTAGGCGCAATTACTGCAGGTTCGATATCGATTAATGATAAGTTTTCTGTTACTTCATTAGGTGTCTTAACTGCAACAAGCGGAACCATTGGTGGAATAAATATTTCTTTAGATAAGATTTCAGCACAGGGCACTTCTTATGATGGATTTACATCTTCTTATGAGATACGTAGTGATGGGATCATATCAATAGAAAATACCGGAAGTGGTAGAAATTATTCTATAGATATGAGAGCTGATAAAATAACAATAACTGGTATGAATGAAACAGGATCTTTTACGCGTTCGACAAGTATAGGAGAAAGATCAATAGTATTCAAAGCTCCTACTGAATCTGATAAAGCGTTTATAGGATTAGGATGGATTGGCAATTCTGATAAATTATCAGGACTGATAATTGAATCTAGTAACATAATGTTGGAAGGAAACATTTATGATGAAACAGGAACACAAAAATATATGTTTGGATTACAATCAACATATGATTTTTAATTAGGAGGTATTTTAAAATGAAACATAATACAGCGAAAATCGTCGGGGGGGGGTGCAATATTTACTATTAGATATTGTGCCCTTGGAAAGAAGGTGTGCTTCTAGATTAGTTAGTAAGCATTTAAAGGGTGATATCCAATGGCTTTCGTAGATTTCTTTGGAAATTTTGTCAGGAAAAAGGATGTATATCTTAAATATTCAACCAATGAACAATGGACGGGCGAATATTGGATAGATGGACACAAAATCTATCAGGTATCTTACAATTTAGGAACGATCAATGCTTTTAAGAAAATTACTAACATTCCTAATTTTGATAGAAATATAAGGTATGAATATTCTATGAGAGCAAGCGATAAAATTAGTGGTATGAATAGTACAGTAAATACTGATTTATTCGTAACTACTGGTGGAGATGTTTATATAAATACTAATGGAAACACAAGATATGATGTTGTATTGACATTGTGGTATACAAAAACAACTGGATAACATTATTTAAATTAATTGATTTAGAAGTAAAGTTATGAGTTTTATTGATTTTTTCGGTAATAAAGTTAGAGCAAGGGATGTAGTATGCTCCAATGGAAACAGTTTAGAAATTTCAAAGGAGTGGCAACGACTAGATATAAACTGTGGTGGGTTTAAAACAATTACAGTAGACTTATCAAAATACAATGAGTTTCTACTCACCATAGGAACATATCCAGCGGATCAGTATAGAATATTGAGTTCTACAGTAATTCCTAAGACAGCTTTAGAAAATATGATAGGTCAAGATAGTAATGGTTATTTTCAGGTCAGATATAGTGATTATTACTGGGCCGGATTAGATTATTTAGGAAATAATAAAATTCGTTATCGCTCTAGCAATAATGAGGGCTTAGCTACTATTTGGGCTAGATAATCAATGAAGATAGTAAATATTGATTAATATGTCGTTTATAGATTTCTTTGGAAATGTAGTTAGAAAGAAAGACGTGTATTTTAAGTATTCTACTGATGAACAGTGGACAGGAGAATACTGGATTGACGGCAAAAAAATATATTGCAAAGTAGTATCTGTAAGTGGATTTACTAAAGATAAATACGTTGCGCATAACATATCAAACTTGCACAGGATATTGAGTTGCGACTTGTTTGTAATGTTTAATGATGGAACAAATCATATGATGCCACGTGCACATAAAGATAATGACCATGATGGTATCTCTGTTCAAGTGACTAAAACAAATTTAATATTACAGGTCGGTCAATCAAATGGTTTTGCTGATGTGACAGGGTATGCGATACTGAAATATATTAAAACAAATTAGGAGTGAAAAGTGTATATGAAAATTAAAGATATTTTAAACAGTAGAAATGTATTGATAAAGTTAAATAATACGGCTGGTATGTCTAGTGTAGTAGCAT
>ENA-OPDD01000300-OPDD01000300.1-human-gut-metagenome-genome-assembly--contig:-NODE-300-length-36462-cov-2.521438_pt1 | contig 36462 bp, 28 predicted proteins | sample MGYA00241574_ERZ501499 | MGnify/ENA primary metagenome ERZ501499 (study PRJEB25962, sample SAMEA2042576) | human gut metagenome | biome: human gut; feature: human-associated habitat; material: faeces...
TCCAGACAGAATAATAGCTCCATATCCAATCCATACATCATCCTCAATTATGATGTCACCTTTTGAAATCGCTTCTTGTTCTCCATGTAACATAAGCTTTTTAAACGGATATGTTGACACACCACTCATTCGATGATCTACTCCCAGTATGAATGCTGTCTGTTTTGCAATCGAACAATAACTTCCAATTACCAGTTTATTGCTCGTACAATTAAGCACATTTAATCCACCATAAGTATGTTTGCCTACTTTTACTTCTCCTATCGGTGAACCGTTCTGTATAAGATAAGTAGAATTATGAGGATTTTTCTTTCTCCATTGCCTTTTTTTTCTTTCAAACATTAGATATGAGTACAATTCATTTATCATATTATACACTCTTTTCCTAATCCTAGCACTTATTTTACGACCATTTTCAATAGTTTATTTTTTTATCATAGACATAAATATCACATCCTGATATTCATCATCCAAATATACCATATCCTTAGCTTGCCCTTCTATTTCAAATCCTACATTTAAATAACTTTTTATAGCTCTTTTATTTTCTTCCAAAACTCTGAGCATGATTCGATGTAATTTTATCTTTTTAAATCCATACTCTACAAAAGCTCTAGTCGCCTCTGTTCCTAATCCTTTTCCACGCGCTTTTTCTTCTCCAATAAATATACCAAATTCTGCATTTCGATTTTTTTTATCAATATCTCTGAAATAAACTGATCCAACTGGCATATTATTATCAGCATCTTCAATGATATATTGTACTACCTCTCCCGTTTCAACTTTTGTTTTCATCCATTTATTATGCATTTCATTTGTAAAATCATCTCGGAAAATAAAATATTTCCTGACAGATTCTTCATTTCTCCAATTAACTATTAATTCTGTATCATCCATTGTTATGGGACGCAGATTAACTTTGTTTCCTCGAATTATGTCATTTCTATTATTATACTTCTCCATAATACTCCAAAACCTTTCTAATTACTTTATTTTGATTTTCTTCAGTTAATCCATAGTACATCGGCAATCGTACAAGTCTTTCACTTTCTGATGTAGTATAAATGTCTTTTCCTTCAAACCGGCCATACTTTTCTCCTGCTGGTGCTGAATGTAATGGAATATAATGAAAAACTGCCATAATTTCATTTTCTTTTAAATACTTTATCAACTCTGTACGTTCTTCCAAATCTTTACATTTAATAAAAAACATATGTCCGTTATGTTCACACTGTTCTGGAACAACTGGCAATTTTACTTTTCCCTTTTTTTCAAGCAAGCTTAATTCTTTATAATATTTATTCCATACTTTTAAACGGAAATCATTTATTAAATCTGCATTTTCTAATTGTCCCCAAAGATATGCCGCATTAAGCTCACTTGGCAAATAGCTATCACCAAAATCTACCCATGTATATTTATCCACTTGCCCTCTAAAAAATTTTGCCCGATTCGTTCCTTTTTCTCTAAGAATTTCTGCCCGTTCATTATACTTAGAATCGTTAATAAGTAAAGCTCCACCCTCACCCATCGAATAATTTTTGGTTTCATGGAAAGAATAACAGCCAAATGTGCCAATTGTTCCAAGCGCTTTTCCTTTATAAGTACTCATGACGCCTTGTGCTGCATCTTCAACAACAATTAATTTATAACGCTCTGCAATTTCCATAATAGCATCCATTTCACATGCTACACCTGCATAATGCATAGCCATAATTACTTTTGTTTTTTCTGTGATTGCAGCCTCAATTTTATTTTCATCAATATTCATAGTATCTGGCCGGATATCTACAAATACTAGTTTTGCACCTGCTAATACCGCAGATGTTGCAGTACTTGAAAATGTATAACTTGGCAATATCACCTCATCCCCAGGTTGTAAATCACACAATAACATTGCCATATCTAACGCAGTCGTCCCACTTGTAGTCAGTAAAACTTTTTGTGCATTAAATCTTTGTTCCAACCATGCATTACATTTTTTAGTAAATGCACCATCTCCACATATTTTTTTACTCTTTATTGCTTCTTCTATATATTCTATTTCATTTCCTACACAAGGTGGCTCATTAAAATTAATCATTTTTACCTCTTTCTTAAATTTTCTTTTATACATTTAAATTTCCCAATCCAATACATTCCCAGAAAATTTTTCACTAATTTTTTATTATTTTTCCGATACAATGCGATACTCACATTCTTATATATATCAAATCTTTTATCAAATTCCTCTCTAAACTCACTAGTATCAACATAATCTACTTCAAATTCATAACTAGTACTTTGATTTTCAATTAATTCTTCCAGTTCTCTTCTAAATTTTTCTTCAGTAATCACACTTCCATTTAAAAGAGCTTCTCTTTCTTTTAAATACTCTGGATTTTCCAACAGTTTATCTACATCTTGTAGTAAAGTATCCATATCTTCATATTCAATTTTCAATTTACTTTGATTAAATAGCAAGCCATCTGCATCATGATTGTGTTTCAATGTTATAGGAATTTTCCCAGCTGTTGCTGCATAATTCATCATTAATCCACCAAACATCGGATAAGTATTTAAATATAAAACACAATGCTTCAATACTTGATATAAATCCTTTCTTTCTTCTACATGAAATACTCTATCATTATATTTTTGTTTTAATATATTCAATTGTGAATCATCACCTGACCCAGCATACATAAATATTATGTCTTCATGTTTTTCTAGAATACTTTCAACTATTTTATAATATTTTTTTTCCTTATCACCTAATGTTTTATATAATGATCCTCCACTAAATATAACTCTTTTTCCTTCCGTAGAAAAAGGAAATCCAGCAAACGGCTCATCATAATTCACCGTGGCATAATAAGGAAGCATCACTATTTTTTCCTTTGGTATTTTACGATAATTAAATTCAATTTTTGCACCCAAATCTCTTAGTGCAATACAATAATCAAATGAATATTTTCCTAACCAAAATGCATGATCCGTCAAATCTATTTGATATCGTTTTACCTGTCCCGCATAACTATCAAATACTACTGTGGCCGCCACATCATTTGGTGTTGTATAAAAAAATGCAGTTTCTGGTTTAAATTTTTCAAATAAAGAATTCAATTCATTAATCCATGATAAATATCCTTGATCCATATGAATATATATCCATTTTATATTTGTTCCTTTCGTTACTTCATGAATACGTGGTTGATTTTCTTTCGCTTTTTCAGTTGTAACATATACAACTTGGTAACCAATTTCAACAAGTGCTTTTACAAATATCAATGCCAATCCTCTTGTATCTAATCCAAATCCATCATAAAATAATATCGTTCTATGTGAAGCCAACGGCTTGGTTATTTCATTCTGTTTATTCACTTTTATGATTTGATTTCCTATTTGTTGTAAAAATATTTCTAGTTCTTCATCTACATAAGTTTGATTGTGCATATACATAATCTCCGCACAAACAGAACATGCAGCTAAAGCGGTCTCATAGTTTTTATTATTTAAATTTTTATTTATGATTCCTTTTAACCTATTTATTACTTTTTCTTCATGCATAATATATTCACCATAACAAATTTTCTAAGAAACATTTTATCCTTTCTTGAGCTTCTTTATAGTTTTTCCTATAATTTCTTCTAACAGTTCATTTTTTAAAATGATTTGTATACTCATATAAACAATTATTCCCAGTATAACGCATATAGCTGTTCTCATAATCAATGACACAAACATTTTTTTCAAATAGTAACAGCATATAGACATTATAATGCAACCGATAGAAGGTGCTACAAATAATTGTGGTATTTTTGTTATTTTTATGCGTTCATCTATTGAAAACAGTAAAAGTATTAATATAATAAGCGACGAAAAAGCTGTTGTCGCTGCTGCTGCATAAACTCCAAAAACTGGAATAAGTATTGCATTAGCAATTACATTTATTACTGTAGATATACAACATATAATCATAAACTTCTTTTCATTTCCAGATGGAAGTAAAACAATATTTCCTAAAAAACTTCCTCCAACTAAAGAAAAAAAAGTAGAAAGCAATAGTATTTGTAACACTAATGTAGCTCCTACATAATTTTCTCCTCCAACAATAAGAACTATTTCTTTAGCCATTACTGTAGCTCCGGCACAACATGGAAAACCTATAGTAACAAATACTGCTAAAACTTTTCTCAAAAGAATATTAATATTATCATAATCTTCTATATCAAACATATATGAAAGTCTTGGCATTAATACATATACAATTGATGCAATAAGTTGATTGAGGATTTTTTCAATCTTCGCTGCTGTGCTGTATATACCAACCGCATAATTTCCTTTTATCAATCCCAGCATTGTTATATCCGCACTATTAAATACAGTCTGAGAGAGCGACATTACAAATAAAAATAATATCGGAACCATATGTGTTTTCCATGGAATATCCCAAGTAAATCGCATTTTACAATATTTTTTTCTATATATTATATTAGATATACTAGAGCCGCTGCTTGATAATACCGTTATAAGTGCATATTTCATATAATCATCTGGAGTTTTTACAAATAAAAACATCAACCCAAGTGATAATATTTGAAATAATACCGAACGTAAAGTTATATAAACAAAATCTTCCATTGCAGTATTTATCCAATCGGCTCCCACTGTAGTAAACAAGATTACTGTACTTTGTATAATAATCAGTGATCTATAAGAATCTAATTTACGAAATACAACAAGAGATATCGCCATTAAAACATATGCAATTATCGTTGTACATATATTGATAGAAAAAATCTGAGAAGCTAATCTATCTAATTTTTTTCTGTCATCTCTTACTTTTGCGCACTCGCGTATCGCATATGTTGAGATACCAAGTGATGCAATCAATGAAAAATAACTAACAAACGAATTTCCAAAATCCACCTTTCCGACATTATCTGCCGATAAAATTCTCAATACATACGGAATTGTAATCAACGGAAAGATAATATTGGACCCTGTTTTTATCATATTTAAGATAGTATTAACTTTCAGATTTTTTTTCAATATATTAACCTCTATTTCATTGTATTTGCTACATCGTTTTCAATTTCTTAATCATATTTACGATATCCACCCCATAATTTTTACTGGTAGCCCATCCAGCACCTGATGGATTTTCCTGTACACCAAGCCATTCTACATATGGAGAAACACCTCGTTTTACCAGATTAAACCTTGGGTCTACACATGTGTTTTTCAAAGCTTCTGTCGACCCATAGGCCTTTAAATGTTGCATTTGTGCGCGCACACCTTCTCTTACATCATGGAATGACGCACAATTACCTGTTGCATTCCCGTCTAACGCCCCAAGACCAGCAAAATTAAACTGCTCTATCTTCACAATGCCACCATACTTTAACCAGCCGGTTTCCTTCATTGCCTGAGTAAATGCAACTTCTACCCGAACACCTTCTATCTGCGCTTCTTCATAATAAATCTGACAGAACTGCTCAAGTGTAGCTGCCCCACCCTTGGCAAGTGCTTCAGACGGATATATATTTCCACTCCTCTGATAGTATTTAACCAGTTGTTCAACAGTAACCATATTCAATCCCATAATTGGATAATGTCCAGTATCCGTTACTTTTTGATTGCTAGCAACGATAACCTTTTGTGTATCATTTCCTGCTGTCAAATAGACATGTACTTTATAATCGCCTATAGCATTTTTATGATTAGCAGTTAATACTACCGCCTTATAACTTCCATCTTCTTGTTTCTCTGCTGTATACCAATATATATCACTCTGATTATTTTCACACCACACTGGTACTCTAATCTGCTTTACACCTGATTTAGATTCAATATTTTTTATAATTACATCAAATTGACCTTCTGTAGCTTGATAATTGGTAACTTCAACATTCATCTGTGGCTCTGTCACTTCAAATGTTGTTTTTCCGAGAAAGTGGCTTTTTCCATCTGATGTCACCGCATATGCATGAACCTGATATTCTCCAGCTGTTTTATGTTTCGTAATATCTGCCGTTGCAACCCATAAATTTGTCTGATTCTCATACCCTTCATACCAGATTAAATCATCTTGACCATCCTTCTCACTCCAAACTGCAAATTGGACCCTTTTCACATCCTTTATAATCCCTGGATTAGCAATTCTCAACTCATAATGCGTTTCTGTATCTTCTCTATCTTCAATACTAATTTCCGCATTTGGCATAGACACATTCAATCCATCTGTTACATACGTTTTTAATAATCCATTCTTTGTTCGAAGATACACATGAATATTATAATTTCCTATTAAATAGTCATGATCCGCTATATCAATAGTTGCTTTATAACTTCCATCACTCTGCTTTATTGCTGTATGCCATACTAAATCTTTCTGTCCATCTGCACACCATACTGGTACTTCCATCTGATTTACCCCTGCCGGTGCATTTATATCACGAATTACTACATCAAATGTTCCTTTATCTTTCTGGTAATTTTCCACGCTTACAGACATACCAGGCTCTGTTACTTCAAATGTATCTTTACCAAGAAAATGATTCTTTCCATCTGTCGTAACAGCATATACATGAACCTGATATTCTCCTGATGTTTTATGATTCTTTGCTACATCTGCTGTCGCTGTCCACTGACCTTCTTGATTTTCATTTCCTTCATACCACACAAGGTCATCTTGTCCATTCTTCTCACTCCATACTGCAAATCTTACTCTTGTTACATTCTTCACAGTACCAGTACCAGTAATTTTTAAATTATATGCAGTTTCCGTTTTATCTTTATCCGTTATTATAATATCTGCATTAGGCATTAAAACATTTAATCCATCTGTTACATATGTTTTAATCACACCATTTTTCGTTCGAAGATATACATGAATATTATAGTTTCCTATCAAATTGCCGTGATCTGCAATATTAATAGTTGTTTTATAGCTTCCATCACTTTGTTTTGTTGCTATGTGCCATATTAAATCCTTCTGTCCATCCACACACCACACCGGTACCTGTATCTGACTCACTCCTGCTGGCGTTTCTATATCATCAATTACTACATCAAATGTTCCTTTGTCCTTTTGGTAATTTTCCACACTTACAGACATACTCGGTTCTGTTACTTCAAATGTTGTTTTGCCGAGAAAATGACTACTACCGTCTGCTGTTATAGCATACACATGAACCTGATATTTTCCTGATGTTTTATGGTTTTTTGTTATATCTGCCGTTGCCGTCCACTGACCCGCTGTTTCCTTACTTCCTTCATACCACACCAGATCATCTTGTCCATTCTTCTCACTCCATACCGCAAATTGTACTCTTTTTACATTCTTTAAGATTCCTTCATTTGTAATCTTCAACGCATAGGTTGTTTCTTTTTTTTCCGTATCAACTGCACTAATATCCACATTAGGCATAGTTACATTTAATGTTGGTGCAACATAAGTTTTTAATACACCATTTTTTGTCCGAAGATATACATGAATATTATAATCTCCTACCAGATAATCATGCTCTGCCATGCTGATAGTTGCTTTATAGCTTCCATCGCTCTGTTTTGTTGCCGAATGCCATATCAAATCTTTCTGTCCGTCCGCTGCCCACACCGGTACTTGTACCTTGCTCACTCCTGCCGGTGTCTTTACATCACGAATTACTACATCAAATGTTCCTTGATCTTTTTGATAATTTTCTACACTCACAGACATACTTGGTTCCGTTACTTCAAACGTTGTCTCCGCTATAAATTTCTTTTTACCATTCGAAGTAATTCCATATGCGTGAAGATGATATTCTCCTGCCGTTTTATGATTTTGAGCTATATCTACAGTTGCAGTGTAACAATCCGTACTTACTTTGCTTCCTGTATACCAGACCAAATCATCCTGTCCATTCTTTTCACTCCAAACTGCAAATGTAACTCCTGTCATATAGTCTACAAGACCTACATTTGTTACATTCAAAGAATATGTAAGTTCTTCTCCCGTTATATCTTCTCCTTTCACTTCTACACTAGGCTTCGATATAACCTGTTTTGGTGCTACAAACGTCTTCAGAACTCCATTATTAGCAGTAAAATACACATGTATATTGTATTCACCAGTGAGATAATTGTGATCTGCTACACTTATAGTCGCCTTATAACTTCCGTCACTCTGTTTGGACGCTGTATGCCATATCAAATCCTTCTGTCCATCTGCACACCATACTGGTACTTGTATCTTCTGAATTCCTGATGCTGATTTAATATTTTTAATTACAACATCAAATGTTCCCTTATCTTGCTGGTAATTTTCTACATTTACAGACATACTTGTATCTGATACTTTAAAATTCAATGTTCCCAAAAATTGTTTTGTTCCATCTTGTAATACGGCATACGCATGAACATTATATTCACCTGTCTTTTTAAAGTCAGAAACATTAACTTCTGCAACCCACTGTCCTTTTTTCTCCTGCTTTGCATTAATCCATTTTATATCACTTTGATTAGAAGTTGTCCAGACAGGGAAAGTAACCTCTGACACCTCATCAGGCATATCTGCAAATGTTGCATTCAATTTATATGTAATTTCTTTATTATCTTCTGATTCCGATGATAATTTTGTACTTGTATCACTTGATACTCTAAAAGAAGCATCACTAAGCTTTTTAGTTTTATCTGAGTTATAAAGTTCTACATAATATTTTCCTGTTGCATTATTAAAATTAGATTTTTTAAATATAATTGTTCCACTGCCGCTATCTAATGTATACCATTTTTTTGTAGAACTATTTTCATTCCATATTGCTACATTGGCAGACTTTCCTCCGCCTTTAACAACAATGTCTGCTGTATCTTTAAAATCATTCTTATTTTTTATACTAATGCTCGGCCCTTTTGTAAGTTCAAAATATTCTGCAATTCCTGTTGCGTCTGCAACTCCTAACTTCTTTAATTTAGCATCTGAGTTTAAATAATTCGAAGCATCCGAGCTATTAGAAACAAATGCATGTTCAATGATTAATCCCGGGAAGCCATTTGCCATAGAACTATTAACAACAGCATATGTCTCATTTCCTTTTACTTTTCGATTATGTAATCCTAATGCCAGTAATTTATTTAAAATATCCTGAGCAAGTGCTTTACCTTCACTACTTTTTGCAGGATAGTAAACCTCTGCTCCATAAGCTGCTGACGAATCTGCCGAATTCAAATGAAAGCTGATAAACACATCTGCGCCTTTTGTTTTTGCCCATGCTGTTCTCTTTTTGATATCCAGAATATTACCACTATTTGCACCTACTGTTTCCGGAAAAGGACATGCTGCCGTTTCTCTTGTCATATATACTTTCACACCAGAATACTGTTCCAATTCTTCTTTACACGCTTGTGCAATTTTTAACGTTGCAACTTCTTCTCTTACGCCATTACCATAAGCACCTGTATGTCCTGCGTCATGTCCTGGGTCTAACACCACTACAATATCTGATTTACGAGCCACACTTCTCGCTCTACTATTGCTTTGTGCTTGTTTTTCTACTCCAACTTCTTCCATTGCATCTGCAATACTGTCCGTATTTGTTGAGTCACCATTTTCATCAAACATAACAACAGAAGCACTGACATCTGCTGTTTCCACGCTCTGTGTATCTACTTCATTTTCACTTTGAGCTACACTTTCCATTTCCATGCAATTGCTTTTATCATTACCTGCATATGTCTCGCCAACACCAAAGTATGCATTAACATCCAGTTCTTCTGCTGTATATGTAACGTCACTATCCTGTGAAATAACACGAATTCCTTTTATATGATAAATTCCCTGATCAAAAATCTTTTGGAATAAGTACGCATTATCAATCTTGTTGCTTGATGACAAATCAATCTGCTCTCCTGATTCATTTTCAACTTCAAGAATCAACTGGTCAACATTCTCATCTTCTGTTCCCCAGGAAACTAAAATGTCCTGTTCTGCTCCAACCTCTTGTTCTGCTTCATTAATATATAAGTAATTTAATTTGTTCTCTTTTTTCTGTTCTTCTTGTTCTGTCTGAAGATTGTCCTGATTTTCTTCTGTCGCTTCAGTCTGAGTGACACTATCCGTAACTGTCTCATCTTCTGTAGACGCCTCAGTATCTGCTTCTTTTAAAGAATCATTTTTTATATCTGCATCTTCACTAGTCTGAGTTTCTGCCTTTGTACTGTTTTCTTCATTAATCTGAGTTTCTGTTTTAGCATCATACTCTTCTGCCATAACATTTATATCTGTCATAAAAGTTGAGCAAAATAATAATACTACCATTATTAATGCTATTACTCTTTTGTTTTTCTTCATTAACTGCTTCCTCCTTAATTAATTACTCACAACTGCTTATTATACTTGATTCCCTTTATTGACGCAAGTTCTCAATTACTTTCATTATAGCACGAAATGGCTATATGCAATATACCTTTTATTCCTGTTATATATTTTTCCTTTTCTCCGATATCCGTTCCATTCCCAGTGCACAAAATGGAATTAACAGGATAAAATATGTCCATATGTACTGTGATTTTCCTTCCCACAAAATATGGAAAAAGAATCCACCAATTACAACCAAAATCAGCAGACATTGTTCATCTGTACTTTTCTTACGAATATTCCATAATCCAATTGCGGAAAACAATAAAATAATAACATGCCACCAGTTCATCCAGTTCCGCAACAGAAAATTCATTTTCCCTTTGTATACAGATTGCAAAATCCTGCTCATGGTGCCATTATACTGACCATCCTGATGGTAATTAATCCAAAACGCCTCAAATGTTGGCTCATTCCATTGGGATACAATTTTACGATAATAAAATCCCAATGCATTTCTTTCTCCACTTTGGAATTGTTGTGCAGAATGTTTCAAATGTTTAATTGCTACTTCATTCTGACCCTCTCCGGATACCGCTGCCTCATTCATCATCTCTGCAAAAGACAAATTATACCAGCCCGACGCGAATGGTCCTTCCTCTGCTGCCATTGCTATCCACATCAACTTTGAAGCTCCGGTTAATCTAGTTCCTGTGCTTTGTTCATAATATTTTTCAATTCCTTTTTGCGCTCCCATATTACCTGCCAGAAGCACAATACAAAGAAATAGATTAAACCATCTTTTTTTACGGATTCCATTTAAAAATAACACAATTGCCTCAGCAAGCATCGGAATAATATAATTCGTTTTAAATACACACGCAATTACAGATAGTACCAGCACGATTAATGCATTCTTTATTTTAGGGTTATCTAAATATTTTATCAAATAGTAAATTGCCCACATAGAAAAAGCAAGACCCATCATATTCCCATAAACAAATGTTGTGTAAAAAATCGGCACCACGAATCCAGCCATGCATATTATACTGATTTTCATGGCTTTCTCACCAAACTTCATCAATTCTTCTATTTTAATAAAGCTTAAATATATCATAGATAATGCAAGCACATTTCCCAAGCGATATGCCAGTATCATTTTGTTTCCAAATATTAGATGTAATTTTTTCAATACAAAGACGATTCCCAGTTGATTCGTATAATTATAAAGATATCCTCCACCATAAAGACTTTCATAGTTTCCCTGTGCAATCTCCTTCGCACATCGTATTATCATCATATCATCTGCAACCGGAATTGAATTGGAAATTATGATCCACGCAACAGATGCAACAATTATATAGGAAAACAGAAAAATCTTCATTTTCTTCAAAGACCATTTCCCCCATCCCTGATATTTCTTCAAAATTATAATTAATATTACGGTTAATAATATTAATAACAAAAAGTGATTTTTTTCATAATATATAAACTCTGGAAGTGCTGTTTCAGTTTCATCCCAGTGAAAAACGCATTTCTGAAAAAAGCTGGTTACAGTTAGGAAACCAACTATAACCAGCCCAATCCAAATAATGCCTTTTTTCAAAATATTGCCTGCCTTCTCCATTTTCTTCTCCATCCTATATATGTAATATGTTCACTAATCCATATAACCCACATGGAATTGTAATTAAAAATATTGCAACCTTTATCTTAACATTTCTATAATCCAGGTCATTCATCAATACAATACTGCAACTCAACATTGCGTATATCATAACCCACTCTGTCCGATAAAAGGATACCCAGATTGTCGGGGAAAATCCCATCATTGCTTTTGTCATCAATCCCATCAGAAACATCCCTGCGACAAGAACTGTCCGCATGCTTTCCTGATACACAAGATAAATGTCTATCAGTATTAAACAACAAATAAATAATAAAACAAAATAGATGAGCCAGACTTTTTCACTCTTCATTGTTTCCGGACGAATAAATCCCCGCTCACTCATCAAATCATATGGAGGTCTTGTTGTCCCCCAGACTCTGTAAAAAAATTGCAAAACGGCTACTACTGCTATCAAACCAATCCCCAGTAATCTGTAATACCATTCTTTATATCTGCTCCATACTGCAAGGCATATGAACATTGCAAGAATCAGAATCCACAGATTCTCTCTCAAAAGCACAACATTTAAGGTGTTTGAGATGCCCAACTCCATTTTTTTCAAAACTCCAAGTTTTCCAAATAACGGGAACCAGTTACGTATTTCTTCTATCTGACGTTCAGCATTTCCAGGACATAAGAAAATCCACATTAACTCTGCAATTGCAATCAGAAACTGTACAATTAAATATTTATGTATTTTTTTATTTTCTATCCAGTAAACCAGATTGGCTACGCCAAATGTAATAAATAAAACTACACTGAGCTGTTCCATGTTTGCCGCAAACAGTAAACTCACTGAATATATGGAATACTCCCATTTTCTTATTGGTTTTTCATCATATATTTTCCGGATAGAATACACTGCAACCATGGCAAATGCCAGCGGCCATACATAATTCAACGTGGTCGCTCCCCATCCTGCCTCACTCATATATTGAAAATTAATTGTAAAACTCAGCAGAACAATCAGCCAGTTTTTCAATACGATATACTCATCTGTACAGAAATTCTTAGACATGAACAGAGATGTTATCACGATCAGGAATGAGTCAAGTATTCTCCATACATACACTTTCATAGGTAATATAATTAACATTGTCGCTTCTATAAGCGTACGCGATGACCATGTATGATATCTATTCGTAAGCCATCGAAGCAAATTAAAACCGTCGACACTTGTCTGATTGATAAACCATGTGTCATCTCCTGTATCCAGTCCCATCCTGCTATGAACAATAAGCATTACAATCCCCAAAAAAGCAAATGGAAGATATTTCATAATTAATTCTTTCCTTTTATGCATACTGTTCAACCACCTTTATAGTATTTACTAAACCTGCCGTTTCCACTGTTGGATGCAACATTTCTGAAACCACGAACACCGCTGTTATACATATGCATAAAATCACACTAACTATCAATATAATCGTGATTTTTTCTTTCATACTTTTTAACTTACGCATTCTTTTCACTACTCTCTTTTACAATATAAATCGGTCTCTTCTTTGTTTCCAGATAAGTTTTAGACATATATTGTCCCAATATTCCAATGCTGAACAATTGAAGTCCGCCGATAAAAAACATCACACACATCGTTGACGGATATCCGGCAACTGGTTCTCCAAATATTAATGTCTTGAATATGATGATAAGTATCATGACAAATGCCACAAAAAGGAACAGCATTCCCATCACGGATGCAATGGATAGTGGTGCTGTGGAGAATGCTACGATTCCATCCAGGGAATACAAAAATAATTTCCAGAAAGACCATTTTGTTCTTCCAGCCACACGTTCTACATTTTTGTATTCCAGCCATTTTGTCCGGAAACCGACCCATCCGAAAATTCCTTTTGAAAAACGATTGTATTCTCCCATCTCCAGAATTGCATCCGTCATCTGCCTTGTCATCAGCCGGAAATCTCTTGCACCATCCACAATATCTGCTTTTGACATTTTATTAATCAATTTATAAAAGCAGTGAGCAAAAAATGACCGGATTGGCGGTTCACCTTTTCGATTGACACGTCTCGTTCCCGCACAGTCATACTCCCCGGACTCCAGCACTTCGTACATCTCTAATAATAACTCCGGTGGATCCTGAAGATCTGCATCCATCATCGCAACATAATCACCTGTTGTATTTTTCAATCCAGCATAAATCGCACTTTCTTTTCCAAAATTACGTGAAAAAGAAATATATTTTATCCCTGTATCTTTTTGTGCCAGTTCACGCATAATCTTTAATGTTTTATCTTTTGATCCGTCATCTACCAGAATGATTTCAAAATCAGCCTCATATTTCTGCTTCATCTTTTCTCTGATTTTACAGATTTCTGTATAAAAAATAGGCAAAGGCTCTTCTTCATTAAAGCACGGAACCACGATAGAAATTAGCTTACTCATTTCTCGCTCCTTCATCACTTTTCTTAAACACAAATAATCTCTGTCCCAGATAATTGAACACTACGAATGCTCCCATTCCTACCAGCATGGACAAGTTGTCCTGTACGGTCTTGCTCTGACCATTTAAAATCCAGGATACAATCGGTTTTGCCAGTCCGTATGCCAGTAAGTAACAGATTGTAATATTTACAATAAACATTACAATTTGTTTTGCTGATTTTTCTTTGTTTTGGAATGTAAAATACTTGTTCAGAAAATAGCTTACAATACTTCCTATAACATAGTTTGATGCTGATGACACCCAGTAGCTGAAATGCAGTGCATTATAAGCCACGAACATTACTGTTGTACCAACGACTGTGTTTATAATCCCCACCAGTACGAACTTCCAAAAAGTCAGATCTAATAGCTGTTGTATTTTTTTCATATTATACTCTTCTTTCTATTACATTTCTTTCATGAGTTTTCCAATTTCTTTGCTGAATATATCAGCCTGGTCCGTAAACATATGTCCATCATAATCCACGAAGCCGTTCAAAGACTTGTCAAAACCATCGATATTCATGTAATTGTAATTATAATACTTTACACCTCTCCCTTGCATAAATTTCGTAAAAAACGCATTTGCTTTTTCAAAATTGCTACGATATGTTTCAATTGTCTCCTGAGGAACCGGTGCTGTCACAACAACGAGGCTTATATTCTTTTTCCTGCAAAATGACACCATTTTATCGAACTCGGTAATTGTTTTTTTACTTAATTCGTTTTCTTCCCATAAAACCAGATTCTTTTCATCTTTTGAAGTCTCATGTCTCTGAATTGCAATCTGCCCTTTTTCTGTGAATTTTTGAACTTCAGTATCATAGAACTGATAATCATAATTACGATAGCTGTCTGTAAGTTTCGATTGAAATCTGGATACAGCCCCATTTACACCTTTTTTGTACAGATACCATGGAAAAAATGTTACCCGGAAGTCCTCTCCCCAGAACTTGTCCAGATAATAATCTGCCTTTATTGTTGAAAATGGAAATTCATCGTAAAATGTCCTGCTGTCCGGTCCCAGATTTCCATCTGTACACCAGTATCCCGGATCCATTTCATAAACAACTTTTTTAATCTTATTTACCCGGTATGCTTCCCGCACGATATTGTAACTGTCTACTACATTTTCCCCACCACGACACAGGTTCAGACTTTTGTCACCTGTCATTGCATCGACTACATTGGGATTGATACCTGCTTTTCCATGAGAGGTTCCCACAAAAATCGCATCATAATCATTTGTTTCCAGATTATGCATATCACTTTGAAAGCTATCAGTTGGCTTGAGCGCCAGATCCAGCACCTGGTTCACACACATGATTACTCCAACGAACAGAATTCCGCATAAAACTCTTTTAAAATTGCGCATAGATAAATCCCCCTGCTGAACTTGATGGCAGACTGAACGCTGCTAATGTTAATACAAGAACCAGATACACCGCACATTTCAGCAACGGAGATTTGATTTTTATATTTTCAAAAACAACTCCTCGCTCCTGTATAAAGCTTACGATAAATAATACAATACAGCCAAGGACGAGAACGCAGATGGCAATACACATATACATTTTCGATGTCGGTCCTTCATGGATTCCGAATATCTGCATCGGCTCCCACACGGTCACTGCATTTTTCATCATTGTAAATGCCTGTGGAATTGTATCTGCCCGGTCAAAGAACCAGCTGATATTGACCAGTATAAATGTCCTTACTATCTGGAATATATGCCATCCATTTGACTTGTCGTTAATCTTTAATTTCTTTTTCCAGTCTCGATAGTTCTTTGCCATCAGACCACTGAATCCGATAATAATACCATTATACAGACCGTACACAATGAATTTCCAAGCGGCACCATGCCAGATACCGACTACAAGGAATACCACGATATTTGCCATACAGATTGGTAAGGCCCGTCCATAAGTCTTTCCAAATGTCTTTTTTGCAAACTTTCCGAACTTGCCCATTCCTTTTGAAAGAGACAAAGGATAGAACAGATAATCTTTCATCCATGTTCCAAGTGTAATATGCCAGCGATGCCAGAAATCTGTAATAGATACTGCAAAATATGGACGCTTAAAGTTTTCGTCCATTTCTATTCCAAACATACTAGCAATTCCAATCACAACATCCATTCCACCGGAGAAATCTCCGTAAAGCTGTGCAGAATATGCCAGAACGCCAAGAATTGCCAGACCATTGTAAGTCTGGTACTGGTCAAATATTGCGTCTACGAACACTGCTGCAGTGTCTGCAATGACCATTTTCTTAAAGAATCCCCATAAAACTCTCTGAACACCACGTTCTATTCTCATAAAGTCAAAACTATGTTCTTCATAAAACTGATGAGCCAGATTCGAATACCGTCCAATCGGTCCCTGCAGGATCTGCGGAAAGAATGATACAAAGAGTGCAAATTTAAATATATTTTTTTCTGGTTCATAACGTTTCCAATATACGTCCAGAATATAGCCTACTGACTGGAAGGTGTAGAAGGAAATTCCAAGTGGAAGCAGGAATTTCACCATTCTAATATCCGTATGAAACAATGTGTTGATATTCGAAATTGTAAAATTCGTATATTTCAACACTGCCAGCATGCCAAAATCTAAGAGCAACGCTAACAACATAATAATTTTCTTGTAAGTTTTTATCTTTTCTTTCTGATCAGCAAACTTTTGATCTGCTCCATAGATCATTCTTGCTGTCCCGTAAGTTACAACTGTTGTATACAACAAAAACACCAGATACTTCATACCTGATGATGCATAATATATATAGCTGAATGCCAGCAGCCAGATCCACTGATACCTTTTCGGTATCAAGTAGTATCCGATAACTGCTACTGCAACAAACGTTAAAAATTTCATTGATATAAGTGACATATTTTTATTCCTTTATATTATTCCTTTATCTTATTCCAAATACTTTTGTAATCCTGGATAAATATCCTTATGTTCTTCAATATAACATCTTTTAAACGCTGCGAATGCTGATTCTCGTCGAAGTAGTACTTTCAACTTGCGCTGAACCATTTTAGAATCTGGATTTTCTTTTAACTGTTCCAAATTATCATACAGTAAATTCATCTGGCGCAATACTCCTTTAAAACGCATGTCGCTTTTATACTCTCGCATCCCGGTATTGTCAATTCCATATACTTCCTGCAATAACTCGATTGTTCGGTCAAGTGTTTTATCTTCCTTTTCTTCTTTCTTCTCTATTTCTACAGCATTCTCATTAATCCTGAAAGTGAGTAATTTTTCAGGATCAACCTTGCAGCAATCAATGATGCCTTCATCATATTTTTTCTGGTTCTTAACACTATTGCAATGACCACAAGATAAGAATAAATTATTCCAGTCAAATTTTCTTTCAGGATATTTTCCATTCTTATGCGGAAGCAAATGTTCCACTTGTGGATCTTGTAGATCATTGATTTCACATATATAACATTTCTTATGGAAATCTCTTAACAATTGATCCACTACATCTTTTTCTGTATAGCTGCCATTCTTCTTTTTGGCTTCTGTTTCCAGTGATTTCGGTGCTGGAAATGTCCGGTCGACTTTTATCATATATCCGTCCTTTGCGATAATTCTAACTTTATCTTCTGATACTCTGTAGTTATATTTAAATTAAGATAATCCGGTATCTCATCCAGATACATTTCCAATTGTGTGATTTCTTCTATATCATCATCAGTTAAATTATTTTTCACAGCTAATTCTTTGTATCGCTGAAATTTATCCGCAAGTTCATCTGACAACCTGCTCGCACCAAAATATCCTTCTACAATTCCATCATACGGGATATTACTTAACCCCGTATCGGAATTTACTAAAGTCTTCTGCTCCAGATCATAAATCACTACATTCTCCAGACTGTTCAAGATAAATGGGGAATGTGTTGAAACTATGAACTGGACATTCGGAAACATTGTTGTCAGCAATTCCATAATTTTCTTTTGCAATTCAAGATGCAGATGTGTCTCTATCTCATCAATCAGCACAATTCCCGGAATATCATACTGAAATGTTCTGTTTGTCTGCTTTTCCATTCGAATCATCAAATCTACCACAATATCTAATATCGCAGCATATCCACTGGACAGGCTGTTAAAATCATAGGCTTCCTTTTCTGGCTCTTTGATGCTGAATTTAAAAGTTTCTTCATCAAACTCTAATTTTAACTGTTTATTCTCAAAGATTTTTTGAAGAAGTTTTTCAAAATTATCAAACCATCTCTGAATATCAGCAGCTTTCTCTTGCTTTCCATTTGTTGCTGATAAAGCCTGTGTCATTTTTAAATCAAGAAGATATTTTACAAGGTTGTCTCTCGGATTTTCGTCTATAGAATACTGATCCTGAAGTTGTACTTTCTCCACATGCCGTGGAATATCTGTTCTGAATACACGGTCAGCTTTATAATACGCAAGTATCACTCTGCCATCTTGAAAAAGCTGATGTGCATGTTCGCCTGAGCAATTTAATTCAATCTCTATGCCATGTTTTAATAAGGTTAATCTATCTTTTCTATCATACACACGTCCTTCAATTTCTCTTATTTCACTTTCTGTTCCACCATGTGTTTTACTGTAATCCAGATTTTCCTCATCCATTTTTAAATATTTTTTTTCGTGCTCTACATCATTATTTTTTAATACGGCATTTAAATAACTGGCAAGTGCATTTAAAACGGTTGTTTTTCCACTTCCATTTTTACCGGTAATAATCAAATTTTTCTTTTCTATTGCTGAAAGAGGTATCTCTGCATATGTCAAATTACGAACCTCTTCTAATATCACTTTGGTAATATATACATTTTCCATTCAGACACCTTAATCCCTTTGAACTAAAAACTTCTTTCAAACTCCCATGATTATACCACACACTGTATTTTCCCGCAATAAAACATATCCAGTGAATGTCTTTTCGTCTTTTAACAATCACTGGATATCTTGTCCCTCTGCCTTTATTCTGTTTCCGTCTCTTACCTTATATGCATTTTCGGCTGTGGTTTGATTGCGATGTTCCGTCCTTTGTGCTCTTTTTTCGGCTTCCATTCTCTTCCCACCAGGTCGTCCAATGATACATCAAAATAATCTGCCAGTGCACATAATTTGTATATGTCCGGCAGTCTCTTGTCTGACTCGTATCTTGTATATGTAGAACGGGCGACACCGATGGCATCTGCAATCTCTTCCTGTGTATATCCTCTTCCGATTCTTTTAATCTTAATGTTCAATCCTACTTGCATGCTGTCACCTGTTTTCTCTTTCGTCTATTTATGAGCCAAAACCTCTGGCACTTTTTTAATTATACCATTTTGTCTCATAATACGGAACTATTCTTTTTCTAATTTAAATGTTGCATACCTATTCGTTTTTGTTATAATAAGGTGAGATTTGTTGAAAAGGAGGGGTTTTTTGGTACCTTTATCTGATTCTGATGTCTCAGCACAGGATATTGAACATCTGCTTCGGACTCTTGGTGCTTCTCCGGTCTATGCCGGTTTTGTACCAACCGTAACAGCTCTGCAATATGTCCTGGCGGACCAACGGCTGTTGACATCTCTTACTACCAGACTTTACCCAAAAGTTGCCGAATCCTGCAAAATTGCGCTTCCTTGCGTTGAACGCAATATCCGTACAATGATCGCAGTTATATGGGAGAAGAATCAATTTTTATTTCAGATTGTCGTAGGATATCGCATGACTGCAAGACCATCTGTAGGAGACTTTTTAGCCAGCCTTTCCACTTTTCTGATGTATCATCCGGCAAAAGACTGGCCGGACTATCTGCGATAAAAAAATGTTATCGCAAAACATAGAAAAGTACCATGTTGTACATTTTTCGTGTCAACATGGTACTTTTTTGTCATTCATATGTCCCAGTTTATCCTCTTATTCAGCCTGCAGTCTCTGTACCATAGCCCAAAGCGCCTGTGCTGAGTTAAAGTTTTCCGGAATAATATCAGCAGGTGTTACTGATACATCGAACTCGTCTTCCAGCTCTCCTACGATAGACAGGATTGCAAAAGAATCCAGAATTCCGTCATCAATCAATGTTGTGCATGTTTCATAGTCAGCATCTGGCTGAATGTCCTCTAAAATCTCAATTAATTTTTCCATAGTTGTTATCTCCTTTTTTTAATTTTTCATTTTTCTATGTATTCCGTGTTGATCGGGTAACTTTCTGTTGCTTTTCTGGCCTCTGTGAATCCGTCTTTTTCAGACCAGAACAGAATCCTTGGCATGCGCCGGCTCAGGAACAGATAGATTCCTTCTGTTACAGAATACGCGCCCACCCGTTCGAATACAAGAGCGTCGCCGATCTTTGCATGTTTCAATGGCATCTGTTTCACCAGTACATCATTGACCGTACACAGAGAACCACAGATGTTCCAAAGAACTTCTGATTGTTCATCAGCTGTCTCTAATCGAGGGTCCGGAATGTGTTTATGATGCGGCATCTTCATAGCCATTGCCTGTCCGTAGTAATTCAGATGGTTCAGTCCTCCATCTACGATACAGTAGTTCTGTCCGTGGTTGACTTTCTGATCTACGATACGAGTCACGTAATAACCACAGTACGCTGCAATATAGCGTCCCATTTCCAAAGTGATTTTCCCCTGGAATTTTAATGTTGCAAGTGTATCTGCAAATTGCTGCAGCAATGACTCATCATCTACCTCATCTTCATTTTCAAAATAAGGGATATAAAATCCCGGTCCATATTCCAGAACTTCAGCATCATAATCGCATGTTTCTTTCAGACGGGTAAGTATGTCATCCAGCCAGTGCAGCTCTTTTTCAATCTTAGAGAACTTCTTTTTCTGAGTACCGGAATAGCATTGGATCCCTTCAATTCGCACATGTGAGTAGTAGTCCTTTTGGGAAACAATATCAAAAACTTCTTCTTCATCTATGCCGAACTGGTTTCCACTTGTCACACGGATCAGTGCATGAATCGTAATGTTTTCTTCTTTTGCACACATTTCCAAAAGCTCCAGATGCTTCCTGGATTCGATTGTATACACGCCTGCATTCCCGTAAGTATGCATCGCATGGGTAATGTCGCATTTTTCCTTATTCACACCGGACAGTACGATTCTCTCCATTGGAATTCCTACTGTCTCACAAATGTGAAATTCTCCCGGGGAACATACCTCGAATTTGTCTGCCGTATCCTTTAACGGTCCGATCAGAAATGGATTAGCCTTCATTGCAAAACAGATTTCTGCCCGTTCGCCCAGTATCGTTTTCATCATCTGAACTCTGGATTTTAACATATCCAGATCAAAGATATACGCAGGAGTCTCTTCCTGTCTAAGATAAGTTTGTAAGATTTCCTGATTCATAAGCTTCCTCCAGTTTCTTACGGTCGATTTTTCCATTTTTCGTAAGTGGAAATTCTTCTACTTTCACAAATACATTCGGAATCATGAATCCCGGAAGTCTTGTCCCGATTGCCCGGACGATTTGTTTCTTTTCCAGGTCTCCTTCATAGAATGCAAGAATTTTTCCCTTTGCCTCATCATACATGCAAAGGCTCCGACCTAGTCCTTCCACTGTCTCCAGTGCAGTCTCAATCTCTCCAAGTTCAATGCGATGTCCCATATGCTTGATCTGGAAATCTTTTCGTGATGCGAAGTACAGATTCCCATCTTCGCCGTAATATGCCAGATCTCCTGTCCGGTAGATTGGCTCCAGATAAGATTGATTCAATGGATTTTGCACAAATGCTTTTGCCGTCTGTTCCGGGTTATTGTAATATCCAAGTGACAAAGCAGTACCGGATACGCAGATTTCTCCTTTTTCTCCAGGTTTTGTCACTTCCCGGTCTTCTTCATCTAAGAGAAATACCTTTTCATTTGGAAATGGTTTTCCAATCGGAAGATTTTCTCCTGGTTCATACTCACGGTCAATAATATGATACGTACAGTTACATGTAATTTCAGTCGGACCGTAAACATTCACATACATAGCTTCCGGCAGATATTTCTTCCAGATGTTCAGATGCTTCACTGGCATTACTTCTCCACTGAATATAACTTTATGGATCTTCTGCGGCACTTTATAATCAAATCCTTTTAATGTGGATATGATGCATAGTGCAGAAACTGCCCATATCAGAGTCGTTACTTCCCGCTCGACCAGATAATCCAGAAGTTTTGTCGGAAATGAGAAAAACTTCTTTGGAATGATCTGCATAGTTGCTCCACATTTTAAAGTAGAGTAGATATCTTTTACCGACACATCAAAATCGAATGGTGCCTGATTTCCAATAACATCATGTTCTGTAATATTGAATAATCTCGTAAATTCTTCTATAAAATCAATAACCGATCTGTGGCTTACAACTACACCTTTTGGCACACCAGTGGAACCGGAAGTGAAGATTGCGTAGAGCGGATCCACATCCCGGCTCTGTTTTCTTACATTATCAAGATACTCCGCATCTTCCTGTGTCTGAAGTGCCTCTTCCATCATAATGACTTTGCCGTCAAATTCCAGACGCTCTCTTGGTTTATCATAAGCCGGATCCGTCAACAGGACTTCTGCCTGTAATGTATCCAACACTGATCTCAGACGTTCTGTCGGAAGTTTCGGATCCAACAGAATATAAAAACAGCCTGCGGATACGATTCCCATAAATGCATAAATAGCTTTTACGCCTTTTTCCATAAGTACAGGAACCGGTTTTCCAGGAGTTACTTCCCTTCCCAGTCTTGTTCCTACTGCTCTGGCACTTTTGATCAGTTCGTCGTATGTGCACGCTGTCTCTTCATCTGCAAAGGCAGTCTTACCCGGAAATCTCCGGGCAGACTCCTCTGCATAGCATAAAATATTTCGAATCAATTTATTACTCCCCTAACCCGCTTTCTACAGCTTCTATCATTGCTTTTAATGCTTTTTCTTCTTCTTCCCCTTCACAGATCAGCATAATCTCATCTCCGGATTTGATTCCGGCACCAAGGATACTTAGTACACTCTTGGCGTTGGCAATAGAATTCTCATACTCAAATGTGATTCGGCACTCAAATTTGTTTGCAATATTGCTGAAAATTCCAGCCGGACGCAGATGCAGTCCTGTTGGATTTGTGATTTTTACTTTCTGACTTACCATAGCTCTGCTCCTTATTTCTCTTCCAATATAACATTTACAGATACCGTGCTCTCAAGCACACAGCCATCCGGAACGCCTACCGTTACCGGGACTGTATAAGTTCCAGCCGTCTGGTAGTTCTCAAGATCAATGCTTACATTATCACTGATCTTATATTGATCCAGTATATCTCCCGGCCCGCGGATCTGAATCTCCAGTACATCTGCTGATTCATAGCTTAGTGATAATCCATTTGCCAGGTTATTTACCTTGATGGCTCCCATAGAAATATCATAAGATTTTGTTCCATCTTTGTCAATTCCTACAGTCACAACTACAGATCCGGCATTTTCATCTGTCAGTGAAATATCTTCCGGAAGATAATCTGTGATGTCCACAACTTTCTCTGTCTTAGAAGTCAGTCCGGACATATTAAGTGCCGATGCCGGAACTGAGATCTTCTTCAACTTTTTCAGTTCTTCCGCTCTGCCGGTCACATTTACATGATCCGGCTCATACTTGATATCGCTGACAGAATATCCGTCTGCTGCTGTAATCTGTGAAGTATCAAATTCAACTTTAACGCTCTTCGTCTCAAGCACCTGTACACTGACAGATACACCTTCCGTACCAAGGTTATTGGCAAGAAGTGACTGGTCGATCACATTGTTATCACTATCGTATAATACAAGCTCTGATTTTGTCACAACGTCTTCAGATAATCCGGATACACTGACAGATGCCTCAACTTTACTGATGGAATCAATGACAGACTTCGGTCCCCGGATAGATACCATCTCCGGCACTGCCTGAATCTCTCCAAGTGCATAGCCATCTCGGACGGTTCCTGTCGTCTTTGGAACAATCGGGAATTTCTTCGTCTCTTCATCTTCCAGTTTTACCTGAAGATTACGTGGAGATACTTCTACACTTTCATAGTTGACTCCTGTAATCTCAACGCTGATCGGAATCTGTGTCTGAAGCGTCAGCTCTTTCATGTCTGCAGTCGCTTTTATATTATCTGCTTTTATCTTATTAAGTACAGATCTCTTTGCCCGTACTGTCACAGAGACATTCTGCGTGCCATCCTCAATCTGATAAGTCTGATTGGTCGCCGCAAGCACCTCTGCATTCGTTACCGCTACCGGTATATTATTAAATGTCTGGGTTGTTACCGGGTCATCGATATTTACCACAATCAGCCACAGCATCACTGCCAGGAGGAAGGATAATATCTTAAGGCCCCAATTATTCATCAGTCCTTTTTTCATCTTTATTCCTTCCTTTCCATATATGTTGCAGGAAATTCTTATTCTCCGGCTTTCTGTTCTGTATATAAGTCAGCTTCTCGCGAAGTTCTTCCCTCGTTACTGCCCGATCAAGCACACCTCCCTGTGCTACAGATACCTTGCCGTTCTCCTCAGACACAACGATGATCAGAGCATCACTGACCTCACTCATGCCTACCGCTGCTCTGTGCCTTGTTCCAAGCTCCTTGCTAAGCCCCATGTTATCAGACAATGGCAGATAACATGTCGCAGATACAATTCTGTCACCACGGATAATGATAGCACCATCGTGAAGTGGTGTGTTGTGCTCGAATATATTCATCAGTACCTGCATGGATACGAGACAGTCCATCTTAATTCCTGTACTTTCATACTCCGTCAGATGTATTGCCTGTTCCACCACAATCAGTGCTCCAGTCTTCACGCGGCCCATATTGTAAGCTGCATCAATAATACTGTCCATGGTATCTTCACTGAACCTGCTGCTTTCTTTGTTCGTCTCAAATGGTACGATTGAACTCAGGAACTGCTTCTCCCCAAGCTTTTCCAGAGCCCTTCGAAGTTCCGGCTGAAATACTACAACTGCCGCCGTAGCCAGTACCGTTACCGAATTCCTTGCCAGAAATAAAATTGTATGCATCTTAAAAACTGCTGCAAGCAATACAAAAATACCAAGTACAACAATTCCTCGCATCAGCATCCATGCTTTTGTATTGATCAGCCACATTGCAATTTGATAGATCAGATATGTCAAAATCAGGATTTCAATAATATCTGTCAGATGCGCATCTGGAAAATACAGTTCCTGACTGACGGCTCCTAATACATGCATAATATACTGTTTCACCCGGTCACCCCCTTTTGCTATAATTATTTATCTTCCCATTTAAAATTCTTTTTTATCTCATATCAGGATCATTTTCAAAACTTCTTCTTAAAAGCTCCTGATCCACATCAGCGTCCATAACATTACGTCTTTTTGATGTCGGACGTTTTTTCTTTTTTTGTCCCTGCTCGCTTTGGCGCGCCTTTTCCTGTGCCTGTTTTTTTGCTTTTTTTCTAACTTCCGCAGTATCCATGATCTCCGTTTCCTGTCGTTCATTGATCCGCTTCACCGTCTTCTCCGGTGTAGATACTACAATCTTCGGAACTGCTTTTACATAGTAATAGTATTCATCATCTTCGTACTGAAGATTCTCACTTCTTGAATAATCTACGGAGAAGAAGAACAATTCCAGGATCACTCCGATAACCGCTGCTCCGATACTTCCAAAAATCAGTGAACCGTAAGATGCATGGACTCCCATAGCAACATCTCCGATTGCCACTACTACAATATTCACAACAGCTCCCGTTATAACTGCAATAGTCCATGCATGTGCGATTGCCTGTTTGCGAAGCGTATAAACAACCAGTGTACAGATAATAAATGCAACAAGGACAATCCACAGTTCTTTATTCTGGAAGACCTGTTTTGCATATTTCCCAATCTGTCCCATCATACCTTTCACAGAACCGCCCTGCATACCGGAGGCTGCTTTTTTCATGTAAGCCATCATATAATATACAACCGTTCCACATCCCACTGCCACCATGGAAATCGGTGACATCAACAGTGCACATGAGATTGGAACAACAACCGGAATCTTAAGTGCAAATGCCAGTGGTGTCAAAAGTACAACGATTGCCATCTTCGGTGTAAAACGAAGATAAAAAATATACATGATCAGAAAAATCAATGCTGTTACAACAAGTGCTGCGATGGATACTGAATACATATGTACAAGGATCAGTGCTGTTGCCAAAATCACTGTAATGATCGGTGGAAAGAAAGTTGCAATAATTGCAAGTGCCAATGCCACCACCGGCGATGCCAGTGTCTTCATAAATCCTACATTATTGTTGATCATGTAAAATGTCATGACCGCCAGAACAAATTGTATTGCTTTATCCGCCACAATTGAGTATCTGGAATACAAATCCTGCATTCTCTCCCGTATTACATATAAACTGTCCATTACTTTGTCTCCTTTTCATACATCTTCAACAATCTCGTCAGAATGTGATTATATCTCTTTACCCGCTGTCTCGCTTCCTGATGCTTTTTATTATACAGGTGGCTTGCAATTCCAATATAAGACACAAGAACTACCACATATCCGACAACTGCCGCGAGAACCAACGTAATCAATAATGCTGTTGACATCTTCTCCATCAGAGTATCAAGTCCTGCGATCATCGCAATTGCCCAGACTGCTATATAGCCTATTGTCACCCACAGAACCGTATATAAAATGTGCACTCCGGCATAATCTTTTCGATAGTATTCACTGATTTTAAAATCCTCTTTTCCCTGCGTCTGATCATACAGAGCAAGCTGAGTCATTAGCTTGACTTTTCGCTCATCTAACATATATGCACCTCAAAATCCTTTTTTATCGATGAAACATCATTTTCAGTATAGCAAATCTCAGTACCCTTGTCCAATACTTATAGTCAAAAAGTAAACTTTTTGGAACCCCATAGTTTTCAATACTTTTGCCACTTGATCCACGGTATTCCCTGTTGTGTAAATATCATCGATAATAATGACACGTCGAAAATCTATCGGAAGTCTGTCCGGATCTCCTCCCGGAGCAAATGCATGTTCCAGATTCTTTTTTCTCCCTATGGGATCCAGCTTTTTCTGATAACCAGTGTAATGAACCCGTTTTACCAGATTCGCAACGACCGGAATCCCAAGTATTTTCCCTATCTCTTCTGCCAGAAGCTCCGCCTGGTTGTAACCACGCTTCCTGCGCCTTTTTCTGTGCAGAGGCACCGGGACAAGTGCCTGCGGTCTCCATCTTCGGATCTCTTCTGCATATTTTATACAGATTTCCTGTGCAAAATACTTCGCAACATATCTCTGATTATGATATTTTAACTGGTAAATTGCCTGGTTCACCGGAGGTTTATGAAGCCACACCGACAACCCTCTTTCATAAATGTGTTCTGTGTTATAGCAGTCATGGCAAAATTCCCTCTCTTCACAGCGGATTGGTTTCCCACATTTCAGGCATCGCGGTTCATGAATCTCTAATTTTTCCACAGCTTTCCTGCACAAAGGGCATACTCCCCCACGATTTACCTTTCCACAAAAAGGGCAGATAGAAGGCCAGAAAATATCCAACACCTTTTCTGACCATATTTTTTCTTGTCTTTCTCTGCTTTTTTCATACTTTTTATTATATTTTACATTCTTTTTTTTATTATATTTTTCTATGATCACTATGCAAGTTCTCGGATTCGCTCCGCCAGACTTGTATTTCGCCGCTGCTCGCTGGTATTCTGGATCATTTCCTGAAATACTGAATCACTACCCACAAGTGTGACACATTTTCTTGCTCTTGTCACTGCTGTATAGATCAGATTCCGGTTGTAAAGCTGTCTTGGTCCTTGAAGAAGCGGGATCACAACCGCCGGATACTCACTTCCCTGAGCTTTATGTATCGTGATTGCATAAGCAAGCTCCAACTCATCAAGAATCGCATATGGATACTTCACCTGGCGCTGTTCGTCATACTCAACCGTAACCGTCTCCTCGTAAGTGTTGATATTCTTGATGATTCCCATGTCGCCGTTAAATACGCCCAGTCCTTTGTCAATGGTCATTCCGTATTTCGTGCAGACTTCCCACTCTAACTGGTAATTGTTCTTAATCTGCATCACCTTGTCACCTTCACGCAGCAGGCGGTCTCCCACTTCTTTTTCCTGCTTTTGGGGTGATGGCGGATTCAGATACTGCTGAAGGATTTTATTCAGCCTCTCCACGCCCAGATTTCCTTTTCGCATCGGTGTCAGCACCTGAATGTCATAAGGTGAGGCATCTACGAACTTTGGAAGTTTTTTCTGGATCAACGTAATTACAACACTGATGATCACATTTGGATCAGACCGTTTTAAAAAGAAAAAGTCCATACTTTTATTGTCCAATATGACTGGTTCTCCACGGTTAATTTTATGTGCATTTACGATAATATCACTCTCTTTTGCCTGCCGGAAGATTTTCTCCAGCTTTACAACTGGGAAACAATCCGATGCGATCATGTCTTTAAGCACTCTTCCAGGGCCTACACTTGGCAGCTGATTTCCGTCTCCGACCATGATCAGTCTGGTCCCCGGCATAATCGCGTCAAGGAGTGCCTTCATAAGCGGCAGATCTACCATGGACATTTCATCAATGATAATCACATCTGACTCCAGCGGATTCTCTGCATTTCTTCCAAATCCATTTCCAAATCCGACATTATCTCTCTTATCATCATCTTCCGGATTGCCACTGACTTCCAACAGGCGATGAATGGTCTGAGCCTCACAGCCGGTTGCCTCTGTCATGCGCTTCGCCGCACGTCCGGTCGGTGCTGCAAGAAGGATATCTGCTCCTTCTTCCTCAAAGAAATGGATCATTGCATTGATCGTCGTTGTTTTTCCGGTTCCCGGTCCTCCAGTCACGATCAGAATTCCGTGCCGCACTGCTTCCATTACAGCTTCTCTTTGTCTGTCATCCAGTGCCAGTTCTGCCTGTTCTTCTATCATATGGATGCGATGCTCCAAAACAGACGGTGTCACATCAAAATCTACATTCAGATCATGCAACATCTTTGCAACCGTGAGTTCCATATAATAATAATGGGCGGAATAAACACGAAGCCCTTCATCAGACTCTTTCAGAACAACTTTTTTCTCCATGGCAAGATCCATCACATATTTTTCAATATGCTGAATCTCTACATTGAGAAGCTGACTGGCACGATATAGTAGAACCTCCTGAAGAAGATAGACATGTCCTTCACTGACACTCTGAATCAATGTATAGAAAATACCACTTCGGATCCGGTAATCGGAATCTGTGTGTATCCCGACCTTCGACGCAATCTCATCGGCCGTCTTAAAACCAACTCCCGGCACATGATCTGCCATCTGATATGGATTTTCTTCTATTACGCGATAAACGCTCTGACCATAATGCTGATAAATCCTTGCCGCCAGTGTCGTAGAAATGCCATATTTTTGCAGATAGATCATGGCTTCCCTCATATCTTTTTTTTCTTCTACCTGAATGGCGATCTCTCTGGCTTTCCGCTCGCTGATCCCTTTTACCTCGGCAAGACGCTCCGGTTCTTCTTCAATAATGCGGAATGTATCCCCGCCGAACTTCTTCACGATCCGTCCTGCCAGCGACGGTCCGACACCTTTGATAGCTCCGGAACCAAGATAACGTTCAATCGACACCTTATCTTCCGGCTGACATACCTTCGAAGTCTCTACCTGAAGCTGAGTTCCATACACTTTGTGTACAATGTACTCTCCCGTCAGCTCCAACAGTTCTCCCTCTTCAATGTAGTGAAACTTTCCTACACAGGTCAGGTCTCCGTCATCATTATTCAAATTAAATACTGTATACCCGTTGTCTTCATTCCGGTATACAATGTGCTCTACATATCCCTTAATCTCTTCCATCTATTATCCCAAATCTGCCCGACAGTTCAAGAATGCCTCGGCATTCTTTACAGTTCCCGTCTTGCGCTCATAAGTTCCACATATTCTCCGGTTCCGATTGCTACGACCTGCGTCGGCTCCTCTGCAGTCATTGTATTGATTCCGGTTCTCTCCTCGATCATCTCTTCCAGCCCGCGAAGCTTTGCTCCACCTCCGGTCAGCATGATCCCGCGTTCCAGAATATCTGCGGAAAGCTCCGGCGGCGTACGCTCCAGAACGCTGATAATTGCTTCAATAATCTGGTTGGATGTTCCCTGAAGTGCCCGTTCTGTCTCTGCCGAAGTCACCGTAACTGTCTTTGGCAGTCCTGTAACCAGATTCCGTCCACTGACCTCCATCGCTTCATTTTCAATCAGAGGATACGTCGTTCCAATCTTAATCTTGATGTCTTCTGCGGTCCGGTCTCCGATCAGCAGATTGTGTTTTTTCTTCATATAACGTACAATTGCCTCGTCAAAATCGTCTCCGGCAACTTTCAGTGAGGTACTGACTACCGTACCGCCAAGAGAGATTACGGCCACATCGGTCGTACCTCCCCCGATATCTACGATCAGATTACCACATGCTTTGGAAATATCAATACCTGCCCCGATTGCTGCCGCCACAGGTTCCTCGATCAGATAGACATCTCTGGCTCCTGCCGCAAATGTCGCCTGCTGTACCGCATTTCTCTCAACTTCCGTCACACCGCTTGGCACACAGATACTGATACGTGGTTTCTGAAATGTTCTTCTTCCCAATGCTTTCTGAACAAAATACTTGATCATCTTCTCTGTCACAGTATAATCGGAAATAACTCCCTGACGCAAAGGACGCACTGCGATAATATTGCCTGGCGTTCTTCCCAGCATCAGACGTGCCTCCTCGCCGATTGCCTTCACTTCATTGCTGTCTCTGTCAAATGCAACGACAGAAGGTTCTTTGAGTATGACTCCCTTTCCCTTCACATATACAAGAATACTGGCTGTTCCCAGATCTATTCCAATATCTACTGCCATGATATAACCTCTTTCTTTCTGCTATCCCTTTTATCCATATCATTATCTTTCGTTTTCTCAGGAAGTGCAACCCTTTTTTCCTTAAATATTTGTGAAGATACTTATTTTTCAAGCATCGGCTTGATATATTTTCCGGTGTATGATACCGGACTTTCAGCCACTTCTTCCGGCGTTCCCTTTGCAATAACGGTTCCGCCTTTGTCACCGCCTTCCGGTCCCATATCAATTATATAATCTGCTGTCTTGATCACATCCAGATTATGCTCAATAACTACGACTGTATTGCCGTCCGCTGATAATCTATGCAGAATCTCTGTCAGTTTATGCACATCTGCAAAATGTAATCCTGTCGTAGGTTCATCTAGTATATAGATGGTCTTTCCCGTACTTCTCCGACTCAGTTCTGTCGCCAGCTTGATCCGCTGCGCCTCTCCTCCGGAAAGTTGTGTGGAAGGCTGACCGAGACGGATATAGGAAAGTCCCACATCATAAAGCGTCTCCATCTTTCTTCGGATACTTGGTACATTTTCAAAGAAATGCAATGCCTCTTCCACGGTCATATTGAGTACATCATAAATACTCTTTCCTTTGTATTTTACCTCCAGTGTCTCCCGGTTATACCTCTTTCCGTGGCAAACCTCGCAAGGTACATAAACATCCGGCAGGAAATGCATCTCGATTTTCAGGATTCCGTCTCCGGCACAGGCTTCACAACGTCCGCCTTTCACATTGAAACTGAATCTTCCTTTCTTGTATCCACGTGCTTTTGCGTCTGCTGTAGATGCAAAAAGGTCACGGATGAGATCAAATACTCCCGTATAGGTTGCCGGGTTTGATCTTGGTGTTCTTCCAATCGGTGACTGGTCAATGGCAATCACTTTATCCAGTTGCTCCAGACCATCAATGGCATTATGTTTTCCCGGAATCACTCTTGCTCTGTTCAGATCTCTTGCAAGACGTTTGTACAAGATTTCATTTACAAGCGAACTCTTTCCAGATCCAGACACACCTGTCACACAGGTCATCACACCAAGCGGGATCTCTACATCCACATTTTTTAAGTTATTCTCTCTTGCTCCTCTGATCTTAATCCAGCCTAACGGATCCGCGCGGTGCTCCGGTACCGGAATCTGCATTCTTCCACTAAGGTAAGCCCCTGTGATGGATTTTTTATTCTTCATAATCTGCTCTGCGGTTCCACATGCAATTACTTCTCCTCCATGCTCACCGGCACCAGGTCCAATGTCCACAATATAGTCTGCCGCACGCATCGTATCCTCATCATGTTCCACGACAATGACAGAATTCCCAAGATCACGCAGATGCTTCAGTGTTCCGAGCAGTTTGTCATTATCCCTCTGGTGCAGGCCGATACTCGGCTCGTCCAGAATATAAGCTACCCCCACCAGGCCGGAACCGATCTGTGTCGCAAGACGGATTCTCTGCGCTTCTCCTCCAGACAATGTTCCGGTAGCACGTGCGAGAGTCAGGTAATCCAGACCTACGTCCATCAAAAACTTGATTCTCGCCTGGATCTCTTTTAAAATCTGTCCTCCGATCATCTTCTGCTGCTGCGTAAGCTCCAGACTGCCCATAAATGTTTGCAGGTTTTCAATGGACATCTCTGTCACTTCTGCGATATTTTTACCACCGACCGTCACTGCAAGCGCTTCCGCCTTCAGTCGCTGGCCGCCACATTTTCTACACGGAGTGATTCTCATAAACTCTTCATATTCTGCCTTCATTGTCTCAGATGAAGTCTCCCGGTATCTGCGTTCTACATTACGGATCAGTCCTTCAAATGCAACATCATAGACACCTTCTCCGCGCTGGCCTTTATAATGAACTTTCACCTCACGTCCATTCGTTCCGTGGATAATCACATCATGGATTTCCTGTGGATAGTCCTGAAATGGTGTGTCCAGAGAAAAATCATATTCTTTACTGAGCGCGTCAAGAATCGCATAGGTAAAACTCTTCTTATCCGTACAAGACTGCCATCCCATTACGGTAATCGCTCCTTCGCTGATGCTCAGTCTCTTATCCGGGATCATCAGATCCTCATCAAATTCCATCTTATATCCAAGCCCGAAACACTCCGGGCATGCGCCAAATGGATTGTTGAAAGAGAAGCTTCGCGGCTCTATCTCATCGATACTGATTCCACAGTCCGGGCAGGAAAAGCTCTGACTGAAATTCATCGGCTCCCCGTCAATAATATCTACAATCATCAGCCCCTCTGCCAGATGCAGTACATTTTCAATCGAATCCGTCAGACGCTTCTCAATTCCCGGCTTCACCACAAGTCGATCCACGATGATTTCTATATTATGCTTGATGTTCTTATCTAATGCGATCTCTTCGGATAATTCATACAGATTACCGTCCACACGCACACGTACATATCCGCTTTTCTTCGCTCTCTCCAGAAGCTTTTCATGGCGTCCTTTTCTTCCACGGACAACTGGAGCAAGGAGCTGGATCTTCGTGCGCTCCGGCAGTTCCATGATCTGATCTACCATCTGATCTACCGTCTGTTTCTTAATCTCACGGCCACATTTCGGACAATGTGGAATTCCGATTCTCGCATATAACAGGCGAAAATAATCATAGATCTCCGTCACTGTTCCTACTGTAGATCTTGGATTGCGGTTCGTGGATTTCTGGTCAATGGAAATTGCCGGAGAAAGTCCTTCAATACTCTCCACATCCGGTTTCTCCATCTGCCCCAAGAACTGTCTTGCATAAGAAGATAAAGATTCCATGTATCTTCTCTGTCCTTCTGCATAAATCGTATCAAATGCCAGAGAAGATTTTCCAGAACCACTCAGCCCTGTAAATACAACAAACTGGTTTCTCGGCACTTCCAGATCTATATTCTTTAAGTTATTTTCTCTCGCACCTTTGATGCGGATCATCTCTTTCTTCATTGATAAGCTCCTAATTCTAATCTATCATCAGTTTTAGTATTTCTTCTTTTAATCGTCATATTCCTGATATGCGATCTTGAATTCTTTTAATTCATCTCTAAGCTGTGCTGCCAATTCGAAGTTTAATTCTGCTGCTGCCTGATTCATCTTCTTACTTAACCGCTCGATCACTTCTTTTAATTCTTTCTTAGACATGGATTCCATATCTTTTTCATATCCACCTGTTTCCTCTTCATGTTCATCAGATATCTTGATCAGATCTCTGATATCTTTCTTGATCGTCTGTGGCGTAATTCCATGTTCTTTGTTATATTCATCCTGAATCTCACGTCTTCGTTCTGTCTCCGTGATCGCTGCATGCATAGAATCTGTCATATGATCTGCATACATAATAACATGTCCTTCACTGTTACGTGCTGCACGCCCGATCGTCTGCACAAGAGATGTCTCAGAACGCAAGAATCCCTCTTTATCTGCATCAAGAATTGCAACCAATGTAATCTCTGGAATATCCAGGCCTTCTCTTAACAGGTTGATTCCAACCAATACATCAAAAACTCCCATTCTCAAATCTCTCACGATTTCAATTCGCTCTAATGTATCAATATCTGAATGTAAATATTTTACCCGGATACCAACTTCACGCATATAATCGGTCAATTCTTCCGCCATTCGCTTGGTCAGTGTTGTGACAAGTACTTTATTGCCTTTGTCTGTCTCTTTATGAATCTCTCCTAACAGATCATCAATTTGTCCTTCCACCGGACGTACATCGATTGCTGGGTCTAGTAAACCTGTTGGTCTGATGATCTGTTCTGCCCTTAATAATTCATGCTCTTCTTCGTATTTACCAGGTGTTGCAGATACAAATAACATCTGATCGATCTTCTGTTCAAATTCACCAAATTCCAAAGGACGGTTATCTTTCGCAGAAGGCAAACGAAATCCAAAATCTACTAACGTTGACTTTCTGGACTGATCTCCTGCATACATTCCACCGATCTGTGGTACGGTGATATGCGACTCATCAATGATCATCAAAAAGTCATCCCCAAAGAAATCAATTAACGTACTTGGCGGCTGTCCTGGTTCTAATCCTGCTAAATGTCTGGAGTAGTTCTCAATCCCAGAACAAAATCCTGTTTCTCTTAACATTTCAATATCAAAATTCGTTCGCTCTGCAATTCTCTGTGCTTCGATCAGCTGATCATGTTCTTTAAAATATGTCACCTGCTCAGCAAGTTCTTCCTTGATCCCTTTGATCGCACGTTCAATCTGTTCCTGTGGTACAACATAATGTGATGCCGGGAATATTGCCACGAAATTCAAGCTTCTCTTTACTTCACCTGTTAAAACATCAAATTCCACAATACGATCGATCTCATCTCCAAAAAATTCAACTCTGACTGCATCTTCAAATGTAGAAACCGGAAGGATCTCCAACACATCCCCCTTAACTCTGAAAGTACCTCTCTTAAAGTCAAGTTCGCTTCTTACATACTGAATATTGATCAGGTCATCGATCACCTCGTCTCTGTCCTTTATCATCCCTGGTCTCAAAGAGATCATCATCTCTGAATAGCTTTCTTTGCTACCAATTCCATAAATGCAGGAAACGCTAGATACAACGATCACATCTTTTCTCTCGATCAATGCTGCTGTCGCGCTATGTCGTAATTTATCAATCTCATCATTGACCGATGAATCCTTCTCTATATAAGTATCCGTAGATGGAACATAGGCCTCTGGCTGATAATAATCATAATAGGAGACAAAATATTCCACGGCGTTATGTGGAAAAAACGCCTTAAACTCACTATATAACTGTGCTGCTAACGTCTTATTATGTGCCAAGATCAATGTCGGTTTATTCAAATTCTGTATAATATTCGCCATTGTAAATGTCTTACCTGAACCAGTCACTCCAAGAAGCGTCTCAAACTGATTCCCATCTTGAAATCCTTTGGTCAGCTTCTCGATCGCCTGTGGCTGATCCCCAGTTGGCTCATATTCTGATACTAATTCAAAATGATCCATATAACTTCTCCCTTATGAAATATCTCTTATCTTTTCATCTATGCATGATTCTGACTGCTCCCACGGGCAAGCCCGTGGGGTTCTGATTGCCAAGTGTAGCTTGTAATCGTACACCA
>ENA-OPDD01000318-OPDD01000318.1-human-gut-metagenome-genome-assembly--contig:-NODE-318-length-35581-cov-2.689974_pt1 | contig 35581 bp, 25 predicted proteins | sample MGYA00241574_ERZ501499 | MGnify/ENA primary metagenome ERZ501499 (study PRJEB25962, sample SAMEA2042576) | human gut metagenome | biome: human gut; feature: human-associated habitat; material: faeces...
TATCCATATCAGTCAGTTTGCTGATGGCTTCGTCATTGTATTCGATCATGCCGTCCTTTAATTCCTTGGAACCATCCTTCAGCTGACTGATACCATCGATCAGCTTATCGCTTCCATCGGAAAGCTCGTTTACGCCGTTAGCCAGTTTGCCGCTGCCAGAGGCCAGATCTCTGGCACCTTCTACTAAAGTATCAGCACCATCATACAGCTCTTTACTTCCGTCTGCCAGTTTGTCAGCGCCATCCTTTAACTGGGAAGCACCGGCAACGACCTGGGCGGAACCGTCAGCCAGTTTGGAAGCACCGGCACTTGCGGATGCTACACCGGCGGTGTAAGTCTGGAGACCGGTGTAGAACTGATTATAGCCATCCAGAGAAGCTTTCAAGGCAGCAATGCTGCCGGCAGCTTGTGAAAGACTTGTGGCTTTATCCTGAATGGTTTTCAAATTTGCCTGAAGTGCGGCATCACCTGAGGATACGCTCTGGGATGCCTGAATCATACCCTGATATTTTTCAATCGTCAGTCCGGCCTGCTGGAGGACATATCCCAGAGCAACGTCAGCATCCGAGAGAGGCTCCATTTGCTGATACAGAGCATTTAATATGGTCGCATAATTAGATATTGTCAATTCTTCCGGAAGCGTGAGACCGGCAACCGTTAACTGGGAAGCTGCAGTTTTCAACAAAGTATCGAATACCTGGCCGGCAGCGCCGTTCAAAGTATCATTCTGTGCAGTCAGCTGACCGAGACCATTCTTCAGATCATTAGTACCGGACTGCAGGCTCTGTGTACCTGCTAACAGGGTCTTGGTGCCCTCCTGCAGTGTACCGATGCCGCTCCGCAGAGAACCGACACCGCCTCTTAAAGTGACAGTACCGTCAGCTACTTTGTAAGCGCCATCCCGGAGGTCGTTGGAACCATCGGACAGTTCTTTTACACCATTCTGCAAGTCACCGGATTTGTCATAAAGCTCTGTGACACCATCATAAAGATCGGAAGTCCCGTCCAACAGTTTGTTGGTAGCATCCTCCAGATCATCCATTGCCTCTGTCAGGTCATCGAGATCATCCACATTACTGAAATCCAGACGGGAGAAGACGGAATTGGTGGCGATGCAGTAGGATTCATTCATGGTGAAATCCGTTGCATCGGCCTCAATCTCCAGATAATCGTCGAAATCCTCTTCCATATCCAGGTTCGTACCCAGTCCGGGGAAGACGATACCGGTGACAACGCTGTGGCTGCCGTCGTTGATGACCTTACCTGAGGACACCTTAATATTGCTGAAATTGTCATTATCCAGGATCATACCGGTCATTACCGCAAAAGGAACATAAATCTTTTTCTCTTTTCCGGCAATCTCACGGGTCTCATATAATTCGTTCGTGTAATCATAGCGGATCACTACATGACCGCTCTGGCCGTTCAGATCTGATGGGGAGATCTCCTTGCCGTCCAACGTATAAGTAACTTTCAGGGAAATGGGAGCATCCTTATCGGGATTGCTCTGGGTGTAGGAATCTTTTTCTCCCTGATTCTTCAGCCAGTCGCTGACGTAGATCTTCTGCTGGGTTCCGTCTGCATTCAGGATCACATAGACGGTCTCATCAATGGAGGTTGCGGAGGTATCTTCGGATTTCCAGATGTCATCTACGGCATCCCGGATCTGCTCCTTGACCTCGGTCTCTTTCTTTTCGGAAGTTTTTGCATATACGGAGACACCGGTAACACTTAAGACCACCACACCGGCGAGGCACAGAGCCCCGGTTCTCCAGGCTTGTTTTTTCAAATTGATCATAATCTTATGCCGTCCTTTCTTTCAATGTATTGGAGGGTTCTGCATTCTTGTTCCGGAAGCCGATGCTGGTGACACAGATCACCTTGTCGAACAGCATGAACATGGCCGGCAGGAACAGGATAACAGCAAACATACTTACAATAGCGCCTCTTGCCATCAGATCACAGAGGGAACTGATAATGTCCACGTCGGAATACAGGGCAACACCGAAGGTGGCGGAGAACAGTCCCATGGCGCTGACGATAATGGAAGGAATGGATACCTTCAGGGCGTTGGTGACAGCTTCACGTTTGTCCCTACCTTCGTAGCGTTCCTGCTTGTATCTTGTGGTCATCAGAATAGCGTAGTCCACAGTAGCACCCAGCTGAATCGTACTGATACAGATCGGGGCAATGAAAGGAAGTGACGTTCCTGTCAGGTGAGCAAGGCCCAGATTGATGAAGATGGACAACTCGATAACAGCTACCAGGATCAGCGGCAGGGTAATACTTTTTTCTACCAGAGCAATGATCACGAAGATCGCTACGATAGAGACGGCATTTACAACTTTGAAGTCCTCATCGGTGGTCTCGATCAGATCCTTGGTACAGGGAGCTTCACCGATCAGCATGCCCTTGGAATCGTATTTTTTCAAAATAGTATTCAGCTCATTGATCTGGGCATTTACCTCATCGGTAGCGGTCTTATATTCGGAGTTCACCAGAAGGAGTTCCCAGTCATCACTCTTTAATACTTCTTTTACGGATTCCGGAAGCATTTCCTCTGGTACCAGAGGGCCGACTACGGATTCCAGACCCAGAGCATATTTGATACCCTCGACGTTTTCCATCTCGTGGATCATGGCACGTACGTCAGTGTCAGATACATCGGTGCTTACCAGTACCATATGGGTGGCACCTACACCGAAGTCTTCCTGCAATTTGCTGTTGGCTACCACGTAGGCCATATCTTCGGGAAGGGTTTCACCGAGATCGTAATACACTTCATTGTTGGTTGCCTTATAAGACAGATAAGAAGGAAGTATCAGCCCCAGGAACAGGATCAGGAATACCGGGAATACTTTGGTGATACCTGAAGCAACTTTTCCCATATCCGGCAGCAGGGATTTGTGACTGGTCTTCTGTAATAACTTATCCAGTACCAGGATCATGGAAGGAAGCGTTGTGACACAACCGATGACACCCAGGATGACACCCTTGGCCATGACAATACCAAGATCCAGACCTAAGGTATAGCTCATAAAGCACAGAGCGATAAATCCGGCTACCGTGGTGATGGAACTTCCGACCACGGAGGTCAGAGTGTTGTTGATGGCTACAGCCATGGCTTCCTTGTTATCCTCATACATACTCTTCTGTTCTTCGTAGCTGTGCCAGAGGAAAATAGAGTAGTCCATGGTTACAGCCAGCTGCAGGACAGCGGACAGTGCTTTGGTCAGGTAAGAGATCTCTCCGAGGAAATAGTTGGTACCCATATTTAAGAGGATTGCCATACCGATACTCATCAGGAAAACGAACGGTGTGATCCAGTTGTCCATGAAGATCATCATGGCTACGCAGGCCAGTGCAACGGCAATACCTACATAGATCGGTTCCTCTTTTTCGCACAGATCCTTCAGATCGGTGACCATGGCGGACATACCGGAGACAAAACACTGCTTGCCGGCAATGCTGCGGATCGCTGTGATCGCCTCCATAGTATCGTCGGAGGAGGTGGAGGTATCGAAGAAGATCGCTAGCATGGTGCTGTCACCGGAATTGAAAGCGTCATATAGTTTGGAAGGAAGTATTTCCATGGGAACGGAAACATCTGCGAAATCGTCATACCAAAGAACGGTGTCCACATGATCTACATGGGAAATATCTTCCCGGAGGGAGGAGACATCCTTGGGATCCATTCCCTCGATAATAACGAAGGAAAAGGCTCCTTTTCCAAATTCATCCATCAGAATATCCTGACCCACTACCGTGTCAATATCACCGGGCAGGTAAGTCAGCATATCGTAATTGATCCGCGTCATGATCATACCGATCAGGGAAGGGACCAGTAGTGCAACTGCCAGTATCAGAATAGGAATACGGCATTTTACGACCCATTTACCAAATTTCATAAAACAGGGCTCCTTTCGTTGTCGATTCTTTCTCAATTGGTATTGTATGCAAGGAATCCAGTCTTGAAAACGGACAAAAAAAGGCAATGCACAAAAATTGCGCATTGCTCTTAAATAATCCAAAATATGTGCAAACATGGACAAATGTCCAAATTAACGGGCCACACGGGTCAGGGCTGCTTCGATATTTCCGTGGAAAATCTCGCCGACACGCCGGATCAGTCCCTCCGGATCTTTCTTCATTCCGGTGTTCAGCCAGTCTAAAATCATGCCAACCAGGGCAAATTTGTAAAAATCTACCACCATTTTCTGATCTTCGGGAAATACTTTTTTATGAGCCGCATGTTCCACCTGTTCCGTGATCCTGGATACATACAGCCGCATGACCTCTCCGGCGATACTGTAAAGGTAGCGCTCCACCCGTTCTCTGCTGACGGAATTGTAAATATGGTAGACCAGACGCTTATTCTCCAGAGCGAACCGGGCAGCGGAGATAAAGCCGTCCTCCCAGGAGTCCATATCCAGATGCTGTGACAGTACCCGCTGCACATCTGCATTCAGAATGTGTTCCAACAGAGCGGTGATATCCTGAAAATGATAGTAAAAAGTGTTGCGGCTGATGCCGCAGTCATCCACGATGTCTTTTATAGTGATCTTATCCAGCGGCCGTTCATTCAGCAACCGGATAAAGGATTCTTCGATGGCCTTGCTTGTAAACTGTGTCATGGGTTCCTCCAACCTGATGATCCGTACACTTTATCCTATCACAAAAACGTTAATTTGTCATTAAAAGCAGGTCTTCCAGTGAGGAAAAATCAGAAGTTCCCTGTTCCAGATAAAAGGTGTGGAACCGGAGGTCGGAATAGGCATCTTTCCAGTGATCCCTGGCGGTGTCCTGCAGCTGTAGAATCTCCAGATAACCGATGTAATATTTCGGATAATTACAGGGCTCTTCTGCGATATAAGTGTAGATTGCTTCGCAGGTCCCGGGAGAATCAATACCGAATTTCCCAAGAACCTCTGCCACCTGATCGTATCCGGCGCCCTCTCCGTGGATCAGGAGATCCAACAGAGTGTACATGCACAACTGCAAGCTGCGGGTATGCTTCTCCAGCCGGGCCGACTGTGCGGCATCCGACTGTCCGGCCTGTTCCAACAGAGTGGCCGCATAATCATAGGAAAGAAATTCCACATACAACGCCCAGCCTTCGAGATAACCGCCGTACCAGATGAGTTTTCTGGCAGGATCCGTGTGCATGTCGGAAAAGATGCGGTTGCTGTACACGGTCTGGTAGAGATGACCCGGGAACCCTTCATGAGCCAGTGTGGTGTAGAGCTCCAGTCCCTGAGGGGAGTTCCGGCGGTTTATATATATGACATTATTGTCGGAATCTCCCAGAGGCGTGGTTAGGTAAAAGGCCGGTGCACTATAGGGTTCCAGACTGGGGACCACATCTTTGACAGTGACGGTGGGAACGGGACTGCTGACAGGAAAGTCATTTTTCATACGAGCCTGTAGATCCGAGAGCATTTCTTCCGGTTCTGCCAGAGGGAAAACTGCCGTATTTTCTTCAGAAAGCAGTGTAATCAGGGAAGGGGACTGGGAAGCCAGATAGCGGATAGCGGATTGCTCTTTCTGAAATTGCACAAGCAGCATCTGCACCAGTTCTTTTTCGGAACGGGAGGAACCGGTCTCGGAAAACAGCAGATGGAGATAGTAGGTCTTTCCGTCCGGCAGCAGGGCGAGCCCTTTCGGGAGCCCATTGTGGACACTGTTGTTTTTGCCCGAAGCAGCATTGGCAGTTGTTTCGGATGCAGTGGAATCGGCATTGGTGGAAGTCTCCAGAGAGTGCAGCCCTTCGGACAGGGCGGCATAGGCGGGCTGCACCACCGTGGCAAGCAGGCGGTCGTTGGTCTCAATCAGAGAGGCAGTCTCCTTCGGTGTAAAAAGTCCCTGCTTCTGTAGCTCTGACAGGCGGTCTTCAAAAGTAGTCTGTAAAAAATGGGTTCCCTGTGCCAGTTCTTCGGTTGTGACAATGGTGTCACATTGCTTCCGGACTTTTTCTGAGGAGCAGGCAGGCATAAAGAAGCCTGCGGCAGCTTTTTCCTGCTCGTAGAGAAGCAGGGAGGAAAAATAGTCATCTATCTGATCCAGGAGAGCCAGGTAATCCGTGACATCCCGTTTTGTGCGGAAGGTGTATTCCGCCAGCAGAACGGGAAGCTGGGACTGCATTCCGGAGGAAGGTGACAGAGGCTCATTGTAATAAGGAAAATCTGCCAGAGCCAGATCATTTTCCAGAGAGCGATGCAATAACCGGTAAGTATAGGCATTTTCCGGGGAAAGTCTGTCAGGGTCTATACGGTCAAGCCGGTGCAATAAGTCGGAACAGTGTTCTTTGCTGTCTTCCGGCTGGCCGGAGTGGTAGATCGGAAGCACAGGTTCATATTCGGAGATGCCAAAGGTCTTTGGATCGGCAATGGTGTAGTGCATATTCAGGGTACTGCCAGTCATTTCCTCCTGAAAAAGTTGAGAGGTGAATTGCTCAAAACGTCTATCCGGGGAGGTATGGGAAGCTACAAGGGTCAGAGCACCGGTGAGGGCGCAGAGAAGACTAATACATACGAGTAGTTGTGGGAAGGAGAGAGGGGGACGTTTACGCACGATGATTACCTGATGAAAAAGAGTGTTGGTAAGAGTATATGTGAATACTCCACGGGATAGACTTACTGCAAGGTTGTACACCATACAACTATATACAAATGTACCTAAAACAGGTAAAAGATGTATTGACTTTGTACGGTGGTCTGATTATACTGAAAGTGATTATGGAGACAAAATATCAAAACCTCATTAATTACATACAGGAACAGATCTCAGACGGACAACTAGGTCCGGGAGAGAAAGTTCCCTCGGAGAATCAGCTGTCGGAACAGTTCCATATCAGCAGGCAGACGGTGCGGAAAGCTATCGGCACGCTGGAGGAGGACGGGCTGGTGCAGAGGATCCGTGGCAGTGGCACTTATGTGAGCTTTGACCGCCGGAAGAATCTGGAACAGCGCAACAGCATCGCCGTGGTGACTACCTACGTGGACAGCTACATTTTCCCCAGAATTTTACAGGGAATGCAGAATACTTTATTTGAAAGCGGGTTTTCTGTCCAGATCTATTTCACAAACAACACGCTGGACCGGGAGAAAAGTATTCTGAAGGATCTGTTGAAACGGGACGATGTGGCCGGAGTGATCATGGAGGGGACAAAGAGCGGATTGCCGAATCCGAACCTGGATCTGTACCGGCACCTGATGGCCAGAAAGATACCGCTTCTGTTTTTCAATACCTATTATCCCGAGCTGGAGGCACCGCATGTATCGTTAAATGATGCGGAGGCGGCCTACAAGGCCGTAAGATATCTGATCGACAAGGGGCATCAGAAGATCGGGGCAATCCTGAAGCTGGATGACGGTCAGGGCAGACAGCGTTATCTGGGATATCTGAAGGCCATGGAAGAGGCCGGGCTCACTGTGACGGATTCCCGGATGGTGTGGATCGACACGGACGAATCGAAGCAACTTGGTTACTGCCGGGACAGAATCCTGAATCGGGTGGAGGAATGCACCGCCCTTCTGGCATACAATGATCAGATTGCTTTTCAGTTGATTCGGATGTTGACAGAACGCAATATCCGGGTACCGGAAGATGTGTCAGTCATCAGCATCGACGATTCGGATCTGGCGAGACACAGCGAGGTGCCCATCACTTCCCTGCCGCACCCCAAGGAGAATCTGGGGAAAAAAGCAGCGGAGACATTGTTACAGATGATCGCGGGCAGGAAAAAGGACCTGACTTACGAATTTGACACCCGTGTCGTAGAGCGGGAATCTGTTGCGGAATGCACTGAAAACGGAAATAAAAAATGAGATAAATAAAGAAGTGAAAAGGAGAGAACACAATGAACGAAGCAGTAAAAGAAGCGATCAGAACAGGAAAAACAGCCCTCGGTATTGAGTTTGGTTCCACCAGAATCAAAGCGGTACTGGTAGATGAGAGCCACGCACCCATCGCCATGGGAACCTACGACTGGGAGAACCGTCTGGAGAACAACATCTGGACCTACAGCCTGGAAGATATCTGGAAAGGCCTGCAGGGATGCTACAAGAGCCTGACAGACGATGTAGAGGCAAAATACAGTGAGAAGCTGACCACCCTGGGCTCTCTGGGATTCAGCGGAATGATGCACGGCTATATGCCGTTCAATGCAGCCGGAGAACTTCTGGTGCCTTTCCGTACCTGGAGAAATACCATGACGGAAGAAGCCTGCAAGAAGCTGATCCCGGTATTTAATTTCAACATTCCCCAGAGATGGAGCATTGCACATCTGTATCAGGCTATTTTGAGCGGAGAAGATCATGTGAAGGATATCGCATTCTTCACCACCCTGGCAGGATACATTCACTGGAAGCTGTCCGGAGAAAAGGTGCTGGGCATCGGTGAGGCAGCAGGTATGTTCCCCATTGATTCCACCATTATGGATTTTGATCAGAAGATGCTGGATCAGTTCGATGGCTTACACAATTTTGACTGGAAGATCCGTGACATTCTGCCGAAGGTACTGGTAGCCGGAGAGCCTGCCGGTGTTCTGACCGCGGAAGGTGCAAAATTACTGGATTCCACCGGAACCTTACAGCCCGGCGTACCCATGTGCCCTCCCGAAGGTGATGCGGGAACCGGCATGGTAGCCACCAACAGTGTGGCAGTCCGCACCGGTAATGTCTCTGCCGGAACCTCCATTTTCGCTATGGTGGTACTGGAGAAGGCTATGGAAAAAGTACACGAAGAGATCGATATGGTTACCACTCCCGACGGTATGCCGGTAGCTATGGTACACTGCAACAACTGTACCTCCGATCTGAATGCCTGGGTAAATCTTCTGGGCGAATGTGCAGAGAGCTTTGGCGTAAAAGTAGATAAGAATGAACTGTACGGCGTGCTGTACCGCAAGGCACTGGAAGGTGCTGCGGACTGCGGCGGCGTGACAGCATACAATTATTTCTCAGGAGAGCCCATCACCGGACTGGATGCAGGGCGTCCCATGGTGGTAAGAACTCCCGATGCGGATTTCTCACTGGCAAACTTCATGCGTTCCCATCTGTACAGCGCAGTTGCTACCCTGAAGATTGGCATGGACATTCTGTTAAAAGAAGAGCATGTGGCCGTGGATTCCCTGATGGGCCATGGCGGCTTCTTCAAGACTCCCGTGGTGGGACAGCGTGTCATGGCAGCAGGCATGAACGCACCGATCACCGTTATGGATACAGCCAGTGAAGGCGGTGCCTGGGGTATTGCTATTCTGGCAGCTTTCATGAAGGAGAAAAAAGACGGCGAGACTCTTTCTTCCTATCTGAATGACAAGATCTTCGCAGGACAGACAGGAACCACACTGAACCCGGATGTCGAGGATGTGAAGGGATTTGATGCTTTCCTGGAAGAGTACAAGAAACTGCTTCCCGCAGAAAAGGCAGCCGTTGCGGCAAAATAATTTTTCAGATGCAATTTGAGCCTGCATAGTGTACGGAAGTACACGATACCTATGTGTCGGAAAGTTGGCAGGCTGTGGAAAGGAATGAGATTAAGTATATGTTAGAGGAATTAAAACAGAAAGTATATGAAGCAAATATGGATCTGCCCCGGTATGGTCTGGTGACTTTCACCTGGGGAAATGTCAGCGCCATTGACAGAGAGAGTGGACTGTTCGTGATCAAACCCAGTGGTGTGGATTATGACAAGCTGACACCGGAGATGATGGTAGTCATGGATCTGAACGGCAATAAGGTGGAAGGGGATCTGAATCCCTCTTCCGACACGGCAACTCATCTGGAGTTGTACAAGGCGTTCCCGGAGATCGGCGGTATCGTGCATACCCATTCTTCCTATGCTACCAGTTGGGCACAGGCGGGAAGAGACATTCCCTGCTACGGAACCACCCAGGCAGATTACATCTACGGACCGGTTCCCTGCGTGCGCTGCCTGACGAAGGAAGAGATCGAGGATGCTTACGAGGAAAATACCGGACATCTGATCGTCAATGAGTTCAAGCGTCTGGGCAAGGATCCCAAGGCAGTTCCCGCTGTGCTGTGCAAGAATCATGGACCGTTTGCCTGGGGCAAGGATGCCAAAGAGGCTGTCCACAATGCCGTAGTATTGGAAGAAGTGGCCAAAATGGCATACCGTGCCGAGACCATCAACCCCAGAATCCAGCCGGCACCTCAGGAGCTGCAGGATAAGCATTACCTTCGCAAACATGGCAAAAACGCGTATTATGGTCAAACAACTTTGAAATAGAATTCGGCTTATAGTGCGTGGACGCTTGCGTACAAAGCACTATATGACAAATTCTATTAGCAAAGCGCCCCTCCATGAAATGAATTTTCGAACGAAGTGAAAAAATTTATGAATGACAGGGCAAAGCTGTTTGATAGAAGACAGCAATATTTTACGGTAGAAGAGCAATTCTTTTACTAGACTAGCATTCGGAAGTATGCTAGTATAACAACGTAAATCGCAACAGACAAGCCAATATGGCGGAATGGAGGAGACAATGAAGAATTTAGAACTGCAAAAGCGTGCCAATGATGTCCGCAAGGGCATTGTGACCGCAGTTCATGGTGCGAAAGCGGGACATCCCGGTGGATCCCTGTCAGCCGCAGATATTTTTACATTTTTATATTTTGAGGAGATGAACATTGACCCGCAGAATCCCGATATGGAGGAGCGTGACAGATTCGTACTGTCCAAGGGTCATACAGCTCCCGGACTCTATTCTGCACTGGCTTACAGAGGATATTTCCCGGTAGAGGATCTGCCTACTCTGCGTCACCTGGGTTCTATCTGCAGGGTCATCCCTGCATCCATATCCCCGGCGTGGATATGTCTTCCGGATCCCTGGGACAGGGCATTTCCGCAGCAGTAGGTATGGCACTGGGTGCAAAGATGGAGAATCGTGATTTCCGTGTATACACACTGCTGGGTGACGGTGAGATCGAGGAAGGCCAGGTATGGGAGGCAGCCATGTTCGCAGGCTTCCGTAAGCTGGACAACCTCTGTGTTATGGTAGATAACAATAATCTGCAGATCGATGGACCTATCGACCAGGTATGCTCTCCTTATCCTATCGATAAGAAGTTCGAGGCATTCAATTTCCATGTGATCAATGCAGATGCTCATGATTTTGATGCGATCCGTGCAGCATTCAAGGAAGCAAGAGAGACCAAGGGCATGCCCACCTGTATCGTATTCCATAGCCTGAAGGGTAAGGGCGTTTCCTTCATGGAGAACAGTGTGGACTGGCACGGCAAGGCTCCCAACGATGAGGAGTATGCAGTGGCAATGGCAGACCTTGATAAGATCGAAAAAGAATTAGAGAAAGCAGGTGAGCAGTAATGGCAGAGAATACCGTGAAAAAAATCGCAACCAGAGAAAGCTATGGTAACTCCCTGAAGGAACTGGCAGAAGAATTCCCCAATCTGGTCGTATTGGATGCCGACCTGGCAGCAGCTACCAAGACCGGAATCTTCCGTAAGGCATATCCCGACCGCCACATCGACTGCGGTATCGCAGAGTCCAACATGATGGGTGTGGCTGCAGGACTGTCTCTGGTAGGTAAGATTCCCTTCGTAAGCTCTTTTGCAATGTTCGCAGCAGGACGTGCTTTTGAACAGGTACGTAACTCTATCGGTTATCCTCATCTGAATGTCAAGATCGGTGCGACCCATGCAGGTATCACCGTAGGTGAGGACGGCGCTACCCACCAGTGTAACGAGGATATTGCTCTGATGCGTACTATTCCCGGCATGGTAGTAATGTGCCCTTCCGATGATGTGGAAGCAAGAGCCGCTGTTCGTGCCGCTCTGGAATATGAAGGACCTGTATATATTCGTTTCGGACGTGCTGCAGTACCCGTGATCAATGATCATCCTGGTTATCATTTCGAGATCGGTAAGGGAACCGTAGTCCGTGAAGGTAAGGATGTCACCATCGTAGCCACTGGTATCTGCGTAGATTCCGCTCTGGGTGCAGCAAAGATGCTGGAAGAGGAAGGCATCAGTGCAGAGGTTGTAAATATCTGTACCATCAAGCCTCTGGATGAGGAGATCATCATTAACAGCGCCAAGAAGACCGGCAAGGTAGTGACCGTGGAAGAGCATTCCGTGATTGGTGGACTGGGAAGCGCTGTCTGCGACTGTCTGTGCGCAAATCATCCCGTGCCTGTGAAGAAGGTCGGCATGCAGGATGTCTTTGGTGAGTCCGGTTCCGCTGCTGCTCTGGTAGAGAAGTACGGTCTGGATGCCAAGGGCGTTTACAAGTCTGTAAAAGAGTTCCTATAAGGAATAAATGATATCAAGGAGAAGCCGCCAGTTATGTGAAAACAGAGACTGGCGGCTTCTTTTGCGTCGTGGTATCATGAGCTCGAAATAATAAATGAAAAAGAAGATAATATTGTAAAGAAGTCGATAATCAAGTAAAAGAAGTCGAAAATTAGGTATCAAAAGTCGATATTCAAGCGGAAGTTACACAAGAATATGATACTATATTAGATAGAAATATATATACGGTGCTGGTGTCACAACGGTTGGTGCTCTTAAGAAAGGCGAAATCATGTTAAGCAAAATGAAAAAATCTGTTGTAATTTGCATGAATAGTCTTATATCTGTAATTATTTTTTGCATGATAATAATGCTTTTATGTAGTTGCATCAGTGCAGCTCGTACGACTTGGAAACAGGCAAAAAAGACTTATCATTCTATGGGGGAGTACTATACACGCGATGTAGAAAATAATTTGAGCAATGTTTCGGACTATCTTCTTAGAATAAGCGAAACAGCGGATTATTATGGTATGACTAATTGTGAAGAGGATAAAGAATCTATGAACAATTTGTCAAGACAGCGGCTGTATAATCAATTGAATGAGGATATTCTTGTTTATAGTTCTGCTGATTACTTTTTTATATTTCAAGAAAAATATGCAGATATCATGATGGTGGAATCTGCAAAAAAGAAAGCAAAAATACAAAGTCAGAATATCAGAGAACAGTTGAAAAGGTTATTGGAGAGTAGAGAACCTACAGAAAAATGGGAGCTGTTTGATGCAGAAGGTTATCAATATTTAATCAGAGTTGTATCAAAGGATGGTGTGGGGATTGGCTGTGCAGTGAGCCTTAATCGACTGATTGAAACAATGCAAGCTGTACAACTAAGTGATTATTATGTTTCTTACTATAAAATTGGCACAATGATTTTAGACAACGAGTCAGGGAAAGATCTAAAAATAGAACTGCCAATTCAAGAAACAGATGTGGGTGTAAGAATTGTAATTCCTTCAGAAAAGCTATTTGAAGAAATCAGACCGTTATTAAACTTCAGTATGGTTTTTGCTGTGATTTTGATCATACTGCTTTTTGCTCTTTATATTTCCATGTATCACTGGTTTACAAATCCGGTAAAAAGGATTGTATCAGTAATGCAAAAGGTGGATGAAGAAGGAATAGATCTAAAAATGCCGGAGTTGCGATACGGATGTTATGATTATCTGCTTAAACCGGTCATGGAAGATGATATTATTAAGGTGATGAAAAATCTTGTCACTAAGATCGAAAGAGAGCGTCATCAGGCGCAGCTGCAGGAAGAAGGAATTGTATGGAACCAGTTAAAACCAGTATGGAAAGAAAAATATTGGGAGGAAATGCTCAGAGGACTACGTGATGATCCGAACAGGGAGAGTGAGGAATATGAGGAGAAGCAATGGAAAGAGGAGCAAGATAGAAGGCTGATCCCAATTTTATTTTATCAATATGCAAATGACAAAACAGAAGAGGACATAAAGCAGACTAGGAAGAAGGTAAAAGAGGAATTGGGAACAGTGACTAGTGATTTTCTGCTTCCGGTATTGTCTCAAAAAGAATTTGCAGTCCTGGTTTTTATTTCAGATGAGTGGCTGAGTTCTGACACTGAAAGAAATGGCATAATATTAAAAGATGCGATATTACAGCAATTTAAGACAGAAAGATTATACGAAAAAATTGGAATATGCATAGGAGAAGTGTGTACAGGGAGAGAAGTGCAGTCCATGGTAGATAAGCTTCGTCAGTTTGCATGGAATAATGTTTGCAGTAGAAGACAGATTTTGGATATTATAAATATGCCTAAAACAGTGAAGCAATTGGTATGCCTGATATGACGCTATGGAAAGCATATCTTGATAATGGCAAGACTGTGGAACTTCAAGATAAAATCCGAAAATGGCTTTGGGGAAAAGACAATGAGGCCAAGTTAAATAGGAGAGCACTTCAAATGCTTCAGTATGATTTGGAACAGTTGTTCTATTCGACACTTCAGGAAAATGGAATTCAGGCACATCAATTTTTATATGATAGAGAAAATGGATGTAACAGAGTTACGGCAATTGGTTCACTGGAGGAAATGGATGCATGGATTGAGGAAACTATGGGAGCTGTTTCCAGGATCATGCAGGACGCATCGAACTTAAGTGGAATCAGGGAACAAACGATTTATTATATACAGACACATCTTGATGAAGAACTGAATAGGATAAAAGTTGCTTCAGCATTGTATTTAAATCCGGATTACCTGGATAGACGATTTAAAAAGGAAATGGGGTGTTCGGTAAATCGCTATATTTTAAGGGAACAGGTGAATATGGCAAAAGGATTGCTGTTAAACCCAAAGATTTCCATATGTGAGATTGCATCCCGGTGCGGCTATGAAAATATGTCTAATTTTTCTGCAATGTTTAAAAGAGAAGTAGGAATTTCACCAAATGAATATCGAAAAAACGGTGGGATGGAAAGCCCTGATCTTTAATGAGCAGGGGTGCTAAGGACAGTTATGTTTTATAGAACGCTGAGCATTGCGAAGGACAAGAGAATAGAGAGAAATTTCGGATTCTCTCTATTTTCTTGCCCTTTTTCTGTTTATAGCGGTACAGGCTGCTATCAAGGATAGCAGGAATTAAGGCTTGGGTCAATGCAGGATTATCAATGAGCTGTTTGGATGCAGGAGTGAACATACCTATTTAAAAAGTCCGTATGATTCATAATTTGGTCAAGGACCAATAATGCTCCGGATATAATTTACAGAGTAGGCGGCATCTGCATCAAGCTGGTTGTCGTCCGCACCGTGAGATAAATCTCTCCAGAGAGAAACATCGTGGCCGACCTGCCCACCCATTCGTACAAAAGGTTCCATGACAATGTATTCGTTATAGCCAATTTCGCGAAGGGCATTACCAATGGATGTCCAATTCATACGGCTCTGAGGATACGGACAGCGACGATTGGCTTCGCCGATATGAAAATGTCCTAGAAGATTTCCGCTGTCACGTATGGCTTCAGTAAGAGAGTCTTCTTCAATATTCATATGAAAAGTATCAAGCATAACTTTGACATTGGGCTTATTGACGGCTTTAACATATTTAATACACTCATTGTGATCATTAAGCATATACCCTTCAAAGCGATTAAGCGTTTCCATACACAGGGTAATGCCATGATTTGACGCTATATCTGCTAGTTGGGACATTCTTTTAATACTGCGTTCGGTATCTGCGTGCTTGTCAAATTTTTTAGAAAAGTCCACAGGCCAATACGAGTACAGTGCACCACCTATTCGATCAATCCCTGCCAACTCCATTTTGCGAAATATATCCGAATAGAATGCGAAAGCATTTTTAACCATTGTTTCGTCTGTGGAAGCTAGATTATGCTCCGGACGGGGACCATATCCGCCGGTAAGTTTCATACCGTAATACTGAGCCATCGCATTTAATTCTCGGAATGTTTGATCATCACTCAAATGAAAAGCGCCACATGCAACCTCAAGGGCATCAAAACCAAGTTCGGCACATTTTTTTATATAGGGAAGAAAATTTCCACCCCATTCTTTTTCCCAGTAGGCATAATAAATTCCGTATTTCATAATTTTCAGTGCAAGCCGTACAGTTTCGTTTTAACCTGTCGGCTTATTGTTCTCCTTCCTCAATTATATATGTGTGACCACGGTTGTTTTCGCGATTGACCTGCAATAATTTTTTCAATATTCAATAGCGATAATAAGACACCTAAGCTGATCAGTTTAATCTTTCGGCCTGAAATGCGGAAATCTCCTCCAAAGAAGGCATAGCTGCGATGGCCCCGTGCTTTTGAATGCTCAGTGAAGCAACTGTGTTTCCGTAGATCAGTAAATCAGTAAGCTCATCAGAGGTGTATCCACCAAGACATAGCTTGTGGTTAAATATCCATGAAAGAGAAGCACCCACAAAGCAGTCTCCGGCGCCGGTTGTATCCACTACTTTCACTGAAAAAGATGGCGCATATGCTTTAACATCTCCGCAGAACGCATAGCTTCCTTGAGCTCCGCAAGTTATTAACAGTATTTTCAAATGCGGAGCATCGGCAAATATCAGACGAGCTTTTTCTGTAATATCTCCATTGCCATACAGAAAGTAGACCTCTTCATCGGAAAACTTAGCTATGTCACAAAGAGTGAGACCTGTTTTAATGTAATTGATGGCCTCTTCACTGCTGTGCCACAGATTTAATCGCAGATTAGGATCATATGAGACGATAACATTGTGCTCACGGGCGTATTGTGCGGCATATAGAGTTGAACTTCGGGATGGTTCCTCTGTTAAAGAAACAGAACCAAAATGAAACATCCGTGAGTTTTTTATAATATCCAGGCGGAGCTCACTTCTTTCAAGACTTGTGTCCGCACAACCGCTGCGATAGAAAGAAAATGATCGATTACCATCCGCAGAAAGCGAAACCATTGCGATAGCAGTATTTTTGCTGGGGGAAAGTATCAACCCATCGGTATTTATCGCGTTTTCGTCAATGATTTTTTTTAACCAGCGACCGATATAGTCATCACCGGCTTTGGAAATAAATGCACAGGATCGTCCAAGTTTGGTGGCACAGGCCAGAACATTTGCCGGAGCGCCTCCGGCGTTTCCGGTAATATGAACTTCAGAATCAGCCTCAGCGATTGCGTCAATTAAAATTTCGCCGAGTGCACACACATCGTATATCATACTATTACCTCCCAATTTTTGGATTTGTATACTAATTTGATTAAGGAATAAAAACCCCTCTTAATCTCACGAACCAAAATTCAATCAGAATATCGACCGAATCTTATGCATGTGTGGCAAGAGAGATGTTTGAGACCGAAAGCGTGCCGTTTTCCGCAAAGAGGGAAAGTGAACGTTTTAGGGTTTCGTACATTCTTGCACTTAGCGCCACGCCGTTTATATAAAGGACGGAGATGGTATCATCACAAATAAGGCGAATCGAATATTCCTTGTGTGCTTCAAGTTGGATTGGGCGAGAAAGGCCGTTATTGTTGATTGCCGGCCACGGTAGGCTGGGCGATTTTTCAAACACGAAGCGATGTTCGGGAACGCTGAAATGATATTGATACGAGGTACCTTTCTCTTCATCCCCATATAGGCCGATGCCGAAGCCAGTTGTGCCCTCCGAAAATGAAACGGTGCAGGAGAAACAGAAAAGATTGCCCGTATCTGACACAAGGACATGCGATTTACGTGCGTAGGGGCTTTGCAAGCACAGATTGGGAAGCGTACGAGGTGTATCAAAGAAATCCCACACGGAATCTGGCGGTTTAACGCCCAAGGTACCGTCTTCACGTGCATAAAGCTCGTGGGCCATAAAGGTACCGCCCCATTGAAATTCGCCGATATCCTGGTCATTTTCCTTGGTGGGTACCCATCCGAAAAGAATGCGTTGTTCCCCTAGGGCATAGGTACGCGCGGCATAATAAGCTCGCCCGTCGAAGGCTTCGTCGGGCGGACAGAGCCACGGTCCGTAAAAGCTTTTGGCCATGCGGTATACAGTACGGTTTTTATCACAGTATTCGGAAATCAGGTGGTACCACCAATCCCCAATACGGAAAAGATCGGGCATTTCGTGCATGGCAAACGTATCCGGTGCCCAAAAATCCCCCCCGAAATCCCAATGCTTCAAATCAGGGGAGGTAAAATGAACCGTTCGTCCTGAAAGGCGTGTTTTGGGGCCACGCAAGCGCGTGCCAAGAATGAGCAGATAATGCTGTTTTTCTTCGTCCCAAAGAACAAAGGGGTCTCGCCAATCATCTGGATCGTAGCCGGGCTGGGGCGGAAGCTCCACCGCTTCTTTCACTTTTTCCCAATGGAGGGCGTCTTTGCTCACAGCTTGTAAAAGCACTTGCGATGGCTTGCCTTGAGTGGGGTAATCGCGGTTGTAGCCGGTGTAGAAAATACGGTAGGTGCCGTCGTTTTGCATGAACACGCTGCCCGCAAAAATAAACTGATCTTGCTCTTCATCGGTGCCGCGTGGAAGCGCAATCCCGTGGTCTTCATAATGTACAAAATCTTTTGTGGTAGAAAGATGCCATCCAAAGGGCTCACCGAACGGGGCAGGATTTCGGGTATCGCGCTGATGGAAAAGATAGAACGTATCATGAAGACCGAAAGGCATACAATCACCGAACCACACGCCCGGCGGCTGATAAAATATATTCTGCATAAAAACCTCCTTGTGTATTGGCAGACCGAAGATTTTCTGAATAAATGCAAATTTTCACTTTGCGAAAAATAGCGAGGTTAAAGCCCCCCCCTGGGGGGGGGAAAAAACGAAAGTTACCTTAATTGTCACAAGAACAAAAAGCCAAAATATCAGCACAATAATGTGTAGTATGACAGGCATATCAACAGACAATGATTTTTGTATTAGAAGGAAACTTGTTTTATTCCCCATGTTTCAAAAGATAAAAACGATGCTGAACCTCCGTCGGTTTCCACATAAATATCTTTGCATATTTCTTCCGGATATATATTTGTTGAAAATGCAGTTGCATAATCGTCTGTAAAAACTTCTACGGAAACCGTATCCATAAATATATGGATAAGTAGTTTATCTTTGTCCAAAAAACGTAATTTACAGCTTTTAATTCCCGTACTCCAATCATCTGAATAATTCCGATCTACAGAAAGGGTCTTGCTGCAGAGATTAAAAATAATCTTTGTGAAGCGATTATTTTTTCCTTGAACGTCATCTGCACAGCGCAATTTAAAAATAACACTTTCTGCCGACGTATCAGTCAAAGATAATGTGGCAAGTATTTCGCAATGTATCCCGTCTCCTGCGTTGATTTTTGTTTTAGCATCTTTATCGATATAAAACTTATCATAATAACGATGATTTTCACGTAGAGACGAAAGCTCCTTAATAGGGATAAATCGTGGTATATTATTTTTGATACGGATTTCTCTTGGAATATTCATTGCGCCGCACCATTTTTCCTGAGCAGTAGTACCGAATCCTTTCCACCATGGCATCCAGTCCCAAGCATTTGCCCATGCAAACTGAATTCTTCGTCCTTTAGGATCTTCAAAACTTTGAGGGGCATAATAGTCAAAGCCGTAGTCAACCTCACCTTTTGCAGATGGAATGAAAACCCGGTTTTTGTAATCCATATTTCCAACCAAATAGGAACATTTCTGCTCGCCTAGATGCATAGGGCAAATTACCATAATATCGCTGCCGTCGACTGAAAATAAATCCGGACATTCCCACATGGCACCCAGTGAACCATCACTTTTTAAGATAGTTCCAAAATATGACCACTTTTCAAGATCGTCGGAAACATATAAAATAGCTCGTCCTTTATGGTTTTCTTCGCCACCAACGATCATGTACCATTTGTTCTCTTTGTACCATACTTTGGGATCGCTTTCTACAAACATTGTCGGATCAATGATAGGATTGTTTTGGTATTTCGTAAAATTAATACCATCCTCACTGACTGCCATGCATTGTGATTTTATAACTTTATCATCACTGATAACAGTACCGGTATAAAACAAATAAAGCCTTCCGTCTTTCCCGGTCACTGCACTTCCTGAAAATATGCCGCCTTTTTGACAATCGTCGTATGGTTCGCTTGGTGCAAGTGCAACAGGCAAATATTCCCAGTTAAGTAAATCGTCACTGATTGCGTGACCCCAATGCATAGCGCTCCAATACGGACCGTAAGGGTAGAATTGGTAAAACAAATGATACTTTCCTTTATAATATATTAGTCCGTTTGGATCGTTCATCCATCCGCATTCGGGCATAAAATGATACCATTGTCTTTTTTTGGCATACCGCTTTACGAATTTTTTGTTTTTTTCAACGGTGCTTTGCGCTTTTAAAAGTGCTTGTTCATGACGGTTCATAATAAATATCACTCCCTTTTGGTTGGTTTTTATATTACCGAATGATGACTTATCAAGCAGATATTATCTAAATACCGAGAAATATTCATCAAAGAAAGCTTGCGGATTTACCTCCCATGCGACTTCATGGTTGCCGTTTTTATCAGGATCAAAATAAGTGTATCCGCACAGTCTTTCTGTTGTTAGCTCTACACTAACGTTTCCACGTCGGAAATTACAAATGGAATCATTAAAGATTGTAGTAGTAGCCAACGGATCATGGAATGTAATGATATTTTTATCGCGAAACCATATATCTGCAATGTCTAACACGGGACCCGGAACTTTTTTTGTAAGACTTTTTTGAAATTCATCGGGTTTCATCATAACCTGACTTGTAATATCTAAACCAACGGAACGATGAATAGGAGATTGGCCGTCATAAACGGCTTTTGTGGCATAAAAATCATATAAAGCATTCCATTCGCGAGCACCTCCTGTTGTAGGAGAACCATCTTCTTCACAACCGTGTTTTTGAAGCCATCCTTGGAAATCAAACGCACGGAATCTGCCGCACATTAAGTAAATTCCCTTGAGAAGACGAGGTAATTCCGGATCAAACAGGAAAAGACGTCCGATATTTCCCATAGGACCGATTCCCAATAATACGATTTCTCCGGGATTTTCGCGAATTGTACGCTGCATAAACTGAAGAGCCTGGTTTTTAGGGAATTCAGTGCGGTGGCTCCAGTTAGAAACCATACCGATTTGCGGCACAGAGACCAACCGAGGTTCAACAAAAATGCATTCATTGAAACCCGGATAGATAGGAATATCATCTCTGCCGACGGAACGGCAAATCGCACTTGCCATTTGAGCTCTTTCGTCTACAACTCCGGATACAGTTGTAATTCCCATGAGCTCACAACGCGGATTACATAAAAGATAAGATAAAGTTAAAGCATCATCAATATCTTGTCCTATGTCAGTATCGAGCAGTATTTTAATTTTTTCCATTTTATTTCCTCCTTGTTATTTGTTGATATAGTGGTTGCTTCCGGTAAAAGTTGGTAGTTAAATTGAAATGGCACTTTAATCCCTCGTTTACATTATTATACAAAGCTTACCTTGAAATAAATAGAAGAAAATATTAAGAAATAGGTAAAAATATTCAGTGTTTTATCGGTATGAGTGCTTGATTTTTTAAACATTAATCTTGCTTTTTTGCGTTTACATATGAAGTACAGGTAATTATAATGAAATTAATTCCGGTGAAGGCATTTTGAATGGAGGCCCCTTGTTCAAACTTAATTCTCAATTCCAAAGAAGGAGGCGGATAATGAAAGCATCAAAAGGCATTGCATTTGCACTTTTTCCTTCCATATTTTTAATTTTAGCTTTTAAAGTATATCCTATTTGTGTTGCTTTGATAGAAAGCCTGTATACCATGAAAGTAGGAGGAGAACATGTATTTGTCGGCTTATCCAATTATATAAACTTGTTTCAGGATAAAGTTTTTTGGCACTCGCTATGGGTAACTATTAAGTTTAACGTCATTCTTACTCCTGTTCAGGTAATTCTTGCAATTATAATGGCATTGCTGGTTAATAGAAGTATAAAAGGAATAAAGCTAATACGTAATGTTTTGTATCTTCCTGCGGCTATATCTATGCCGGCGGCCAGTGTGATATGGGGTATCTTGCTAAATCCAAATAATGGCGTATTTAACGGTATTCTCGGATTTTTGGGCATGCCTCAACAGCAGTTTCTGATCGATCAGAAACAGGCACTAAGCTGTATCATAGTAATGTGCTGCTGGAAAGGTGTTGCCTATTGGATGATGTTCCTGCTGGCAGGTCTTCAGGGAATACCGGAATCTCTTTATGAAGCGGCAAAAGTGGAAGGATGCGGTACGTTTTCTACAATATTCTATATTGTTTTGCCCATGCTCAAACGTTCGATTGCTTTTGTGCTCGTTGCGGATACGGTTGTTAACCTACTGACGTTTGCACCTATGTATTCACTGACATCCGGAGGACCAAATCAATCCACAAACGTGCTGATGTATGAGGCGTACAAGTCTTGTTTTACTTATGCTGATATGGGTCGCTCCTACACGATTTTAGTGATTCTACTGATTCTTGTATTCATTGTTGTCAGTCTGCAAATGAAACTAATGAAAAGCACGGATGAATATTGAGCGAAAGGAGGAATATCATATGAAACTAAAACTTAAGCAATTTATTTATATTATAGTCATAGCGGTGTTTATACTGATTACTGTATTTCCTATCTTTTGGGCTCTTGTATCATCTTTGCGAAGCGATGAAGAGATTTTTCGGTACGCTATGCCCTTTTCGTGGCGTACGTTTGTTCCCGATAAACTGACTTTTCAGTCCTACATAAATATTTTTGTTGAAAAGCATTTTGGAAAAGTACTGTTTAATACTATATTTGTCGGAGTGGCAACAATCGTTACGGGAATTATTGTTAATGCGGTTGCAGGATTTATTTTTGCAAAATATACATTTAGATTTAAGCGGCTGTTGTTTTTTTTAGTCGTACTTTCTTTTATGGTTCCGTTTGAGGCAGTTTCAATTCCCTTGTATAAAATGATTACCGTATTGAAATGGGAAAACACTTATATTGCACTGATTCTGCCTACTGTAGCGAATGGACTGGTTATATTTCTGTTCAAACAGTTTTTTGAAGAAATACCCAATAGCCTCATGGAAGCCGCAACAGTAGAAGGAGCAGGTATGTTTACCATTTTCACTAAGATCGTAATACCAAATTCGATACCAGTCATGATTAGTGCGGGACTTATGATTTTTATGTGGCAGTGGGAGTCGTTCCTATGGCCGCTCATTGTAGCTAGAAACGAGAATGTGCGGATGGTTCAGGTAGCATTGACTGATTTCCAAACTCAGTATTCTATGCTTTGGTCTGAAATGCTGGCAGCGTGTCTTGTTTCTGCAGCAGTACCGATTATTTTCCTAGCTCCATTACAAAAATACTATATCCAAGGGATAGCGGGTGCCGGAATTAAGGGATGAGAGTATATTACTTTTCTTAACGAGGCAAACCCTTATTAATATTATTATTTAGGAGGATGAATATATGAAAAAAACACTTTGCATTGTCTTAGCCGTTATGTTACTTTGTGCGACATTTGTAGGATGTAGCCAGACAACCTCTTCTTCATCAGCTTCCGGTAACTCATCTCAGGGTGATTTTTCTAAAGAATCATCCAAACAGGAGGACACTTCTTCCGAAGGAATTACCTTGAATTACTTGGCAACTTATGAAACGCAGAATGAGCAGGCAATGAAAGAATTTATCGCTCGCTATGAGTCCGAAACCGGTAATAAGATCAATCTTGAAATGTATCCTTATGAAGAATATATGGAAATCCTTGAGGTTAGACTGGGTTCGAATTCTAACAATGTCGATATTTTTGAAGTAGATAATCCTATGACGGCAGCATATACATACCGTAATTATCTTCTTCCCCTTGATGACTACTTTACAGACGAAGAAAAAGCACAGTTTGTAGACAGCGCTCTTGATGGTGCCACTATCAATGGTAAATTGATGGCACCTGCTATAGATAACTCTTCATGCGCACTTTTCTACAACAAAGAGTTGCTGGAAATGGCCGGTATTTCTCCTTTGTCTCAAGATCCGAAAGATCGTTTAACATGGGAGTCAATCGTTGAAATGGCACAGCAAGTAATGAAAGCAGCAGAAGATAATGGGATGAATGGCATTTGGGGATTTGAGTTTGATCAGATCAACAGCCCCTATGAATTGCTTCCGCTTGTTGAATCTTTGGGCGGTAAAGCAATAGGCGATGACGGTTTGACTGTTAAAGGCGTTTTGGATACACCCGAATGGGTAGAGGCAGCTAAGTTTTACGGAGATATTCACAATACCTATAATATTGCTCCTAAAGGCGTTAACCGTTATGAGATTTGGCAGTTATTCCAGTCCGGAAAATTAGCGTTTATGGTAGCAGGCTCCTACTACTATGCTCAGCTTGAAGGTTCAGACGTAGATTGGGGAATCGCACCGATGCCTTACTTTGAAGGCGGAAAAGCTATTACACCGACAGGTTCCATGCATTTGGCCGTTGCTTCTACTACAAATCATCCTGAAGAAGCAGCCAATGTTGTTAAGCTTATGACACTTGGATACGGCAATGATATTTATATGCCGATTAAAAAATCCCTGCCTGCACGTAAGACTCTTGCTGAAGGAATCATGACGGATCCGGAATATGAAGAATTCCCTGCAAATTCCTATCGGCTTTTCTCTTATGAAATTCAGAACACTTCAGTTCCTCGTCCGAGCACAGTAGCTTATACAGAATATGAATCAGCGTTCAACACAACATTTGAAGATATTCGTAATGGTCTGAACGCGGAAGAATGTCTTGACAACATGGTATCTCAGCTTGATTCCATGATTCAGAAATACAGATAACATTTTGATATTGCAGACGGTACAGCCGTTAGGAGGTACCGTCTGTTTGTCATACCCGAAAAAGATCTCAATTAACAAGGATTTGGAATGACTGCTATTCAGATGAACTTATGTGAAAACGTTAAATCAGCTGTGGATAATTTTGTTTTATATTTCAGGTTAATCCGATTATCTAAATATTGCATTTTTGCTTATTTGGACTTACTATAAAATTAATAAGTAAAGAATTTTCAACGGTGACAAACTCAGGTTGCTTCAATTTGTCTTGTATTTTGAAAACATTATGGCCGGGTCGTAATTGGCAGAAGAGAAAGGTGTGGTGTAAGTGGTACATCGTTTTTTGAATTTGACACTCAAATCGAAACTAATTCTGCTGTTTGTCATTGTTGCAGTATTTCCGATTATTTTCTTGTTTATAACCTTTAGTACACACTCAACAAAGCTTACGCTGCAGAATTCGGCAAATAACACCGAAACGTTGTTGTGCCAGATCAACAGCAACCTAACATCAAAAATCAGTACCGTTAATTCCACTACGCTCAATTTTATTATTAATAAACAGCTGAAAAATTTGCTCATAGAAGATGAGGCCATTTTGGGAGATATAAACCGGGAATCCATTATCAGTATTTTGCGCAGTACTGTTATAAGTAATCCTTCAATCTCAAATATGGTTTTGTATGGGAAAAACAATAGGTTTTATTATTTTGGAGGATATTTAAGCGAAGATTTTTATAATGAGCTCGATAAATATCGTATAGACGATCAATTTTGCGGAGAAAATGTTTGGATCGGAAGGCAAAATGATATACTTTGTCGTTCTACCCAGCAAACACAAAATGAAGTATTTACATCCGTATCTATTATGAAAGATTTTATTAATAACGAGAAATTGGGATATGTTATCGTGAATTTGAAAACGCAAACAATTGACGATGTTTTGAAGAATATTTACACAGGACCGGATGAAAAACTGCTTTTGGTAGATGGTAATAAAGAGCTGCTTTCAAGTTCGGATGGTTTGGATGCTCACGTGTATGAACAAGATTTTAAAAATCATCTTAATTTCTCCGGAGATTCCGGCATTTATGTTGAAAAAATCGGTTGGGAGAATGTTCAAATTGCTTATTATCGGAACGAGAAAACAAATTGGTATATCGTTTCGTGGATTCCGTTATCATCTATAACATCGAACACGAACCTATTGAGCATGACGATTATATTTTCAACTGTTTTTTTACTGTTTGTGCTTCTTGTTGCATCTTTGTTTTTTGCCAATAAAATTTCCGATGATTTTAAACAGCTGCTTGATTTTGCTCAGACATTCGGACCGGAAAGTGATCAAATAAATGATTTTATTAAGCGAAAGGATGAAATAGGAACTCTATATAATACTTTGCACGAGTTAATGGAAAAAAATTATGAACAAAAGCAGATTGAGGAAATGGCTTGTCTTAAAGCATACCAAGCTCAAATTGCACCTCATTTTCTGTATAATACACTTGACAGTATTAATTGGATGCTTATAGAAAATGAGGAATATACAATTAGCAATATTGTTGTGGCACTGGGCGGATTGCTCAGGTATAGTATAAGCAACGACGGTAACTTGAAAACAGTGGCTGACGAATTAGAACAAATAAAGAATTACCTTTTAATACAGCAAGTGCGTTTCGGAGACCGTTTGAAATATAGTATTGATATAGACACCGCAATTCATCAACAGTTGATTATCAAGCTTTTATTACAGCCCTTGGTTGAAAATGCCGTTGTACACGGAATCGAAAATACAGTCGGCCTTAAAACGATTGTAATAACCGGCAGGCGTGAAGGTAACGATATCGTATTTAGCGTAGAAGATAACGGAGCCGGAATTCCTGAGAGGTTGCTTTTAGAGTTGAATGAAAGTTTAAAAAATGAGGTAACCGCTTTCAGCAGTCGGCACGGCTTGCAAAATGTTCATCAGCGCATCAGGCTGGCGTATTCGGGCCCTTATGGCTTGACGATAGAAAGTGTTTATCAGAAAGGGACACGGGTGATGATTCGCATTCCGTATAATCCGTGTTTGAATACATCGGAACAATAAACCAGACAATAAGATTTCATCATTTAAAGTATCCGTTCTCTGTAATTTTATCTCCTGTGGCTTTACATGTAATTTTAATAAAACATTAAAAACGAGCACAAACCGTCCGGAGGGTAAATCTGATGAAAATATTAATTATAGATGATGAATATACGATAAGACATGGCATAGCAACGGTTATTCGAAAATATAATGAACGTTGGACAATTGTCGGAGAAGCATCTGATGTTTCACAAGCACTCAGTATTATCAGACAGGAAAGACCTGATGTGATTTTTTTGGATATTAAAATGCCGGGTAAAAGCGGAATTGATCTGTTAAGGGAAATTCAGGAAATTCCATTGAAAATGATTCCTGTTATTATATCGGGATATTCCGATTTTGTTTATGCTCAGCAGGCTTTGAGATATGGGGCTTTTGATTATATTATGAAGCCGGTTAGTCCGGGTAAGATTATAGATGTTTTATGTGAATTAGAAAAGAAGATTATCAGCGATCAGTTTTTAGCTGATGAATTAGAGGCATATCATAAAAGCAAGGAGGATCGTAAAATACAGTTTATCCAAAACCTGATATACGGGTATACCGATTATAACAGAAAAGAAAAAGAGAATCTTGATCTGTTTGATTTATCAGGTAAATGCGGCAGAGTTGTTACGGCCTTGATAAAACAGGACGGGGATCAGACCGGTGATGAAAAAAACAATTCAGCGGTTATTCGTTTTTTGGACTTTTTTCGGAATATTGGCTTGGAGTGTTATCCCATCGGTATCGGGTTGTTATCAATTAGCGTGTTGGTAATATTTAACGACAACACATGTGCTGAAGATTTCGGAAATATTGAAAATTCTTTAGAGTGTTTAACCGGGGCCGCGGAGAACTGTATAGCAGTTAGTGAAATATGTAATGATTTTATGAGACTGCAGGAATTCTTTTATGATACGTTGTCAAAACTAAGAGAAGCTTCAAAAATTTTTCAAGAAACTACAATGCAGGAAGATCCGATTATCGCTCAAAAGGATATCGCACCGTTGATCAGACAGACAATTTTTAATATACAACAGCGATATCAAAAGGATATATCTCTTGATACTTTGGCAAAATTGGTATTTATTCATCCGATATACTTGTCGGATCTTTTTAAAAAGGAAACCGGCATGAATATTTCGCATTATATTACTCTGTATCGTATACAGAAAGCAAAAGAGCTTCTGCGAGATCTTCAAAACAAAGTATATGATATTGCTTATCAAACGGGATTTAACGATGCTCGTTATTTCAGTCAGGTTTTTAAAAAAGAAACCGGATTAACACCTACACAGTATCGAGAAAAATTCTGTCTTGATTCACAGTTCTGATTACCGAATAATATCAACCATCACGGTAACGCTACGCCTTGTTTTTCATATGCTCAAGGATGTGATACCATGACAAAAAATTTGCAACCGAAGACGTTTTTTTAGAGCTTGCCTCACCGCCGACGAAATGGCAAAAGAAGCTGAGTTCTTCTGCTTCGGCACCAACGACCTGACTCAGATGACCTTCGGCTTCAGCCGTGACGACACAGGCAAGTTCCTGTCCGCTTACTACGACAGAAAGATCTACGAAAACGATCCCTTCGCAAAGCTGGATCAGAACGGCGTTGGCCGCCTAATGAAGATGGCTGTTGAGCTTGGTAAAGGCGCCCGTCCCGAACTCCACTGTGGTATCTGCGGTGAGCACGGCGGCGACCTCGTTTCCGTTGAGTTCTGCCATACCCTCGGCCTTGACTATGTATCCTGCTCTCCCTTCCGCGTGCCCATCGCAAGACTGGCCGCTGCACATTCGACTATCCTCTTCCTTATCACGGGTATCAGAGCTTTGCCGCAGGCGAGGTCACACCGGATGAAGCACACCAAATTGGCTTGGAAACCGCACGGAAGATGTGGGGCGCAAAGTATCAGGTGGTAGTCACTACCCACCTGAATACCGATAACATTCGCAATCACTTTGTAATAAACAGCGTATCATTTGTGGACGGCAGGAAGTTTCGTAACGGCATCGGAGATCGGTTAGAGCTTCGCAAAATCTCCGATACCATCTGTGCCGCAAGGAACAAATCCGTTATCCAAAGCCATAAATTCTACAGCAATAAAAAGGAATATTGGATACGGAACTCCGGCAAGCTCACCCATCGGGATATACTGCGGCGTGATGTGGATGAAGCACTTTCCAAATGCTGTACCTTCCGTGAATTGGAATATTACCTTAAATGCTTGGGATATCGTTTTGAGCGTGACTTCCGTTATGAACATCCTTCTGTGATTGCGGACGGATGGAAACGGGCGGTGCGCATCACAAGTCTTGGCGAGAAATACTCCTATGAAGAAATGCGGGAACGGCTTTCTGACAACCAGCGGCTCCCGGAACTGTATGTGTTTGTATCACCAAAATGGAAACGAGCGCCGCTGCTTCATTTTGAACATCAACTGCGGCAGGCGCAGCGGAAAGATACGGTACAGTTATTGTTTGAGTTATTCATTGAAATCTTAAAGCTCTGCACCGGCAGTAATATTCAGGAGGCAGACAACCGACCACTCTCTCCGCAGATGCGGGCAGAGGTACAGAAGTTAGATAAATATATTGAAGAGTACAAGCTCCTTTGCGACAACCACATTGAGTCGCCAAAGGAGCTTTTGTCATTTCAGGAGAATTTATCTGCCCGTATCTCCGAATTGGAGCAGGAACGGTATGCACTGCGGCTAAAACTGCGCGAGATGAAAGCTGTTCTGACCAAATGGCAGAAAGGTCTGGAGGATATTGCCTGGAACAGTCTGTTCTGGGAGAATCACGATCAGCCACGTTCGGTATCCAGATATGCCGATGATTCCGCAAAATATCATGATGTATCTGCAAAGATGCTGGCAACTTGTATTCACATGATGCAGGGAACTCCTTATGTATATCAGGGAGAAGAACTTGGCATGACGAACGTTCCGTTTACATCGATCGATCAGTTCCGTGATCTGGACAGCATCAATGCTTACAGAGAACTGGTAGAAGAGCAGCATGTATTTACCGCGGAAGAAATGATGCGTTATCTGTGCCGTAAGAGCCGCGACAATGCGAGAACACCGTTCCAGTGGGATGACAGTACTTATGCAGGATTTTCCACTGTAGAACCATGGATCATGGTCAATCCGAACTATAAAGAGATTAATGCGAAGAAACAGGTCGACGATCCGGAATCTGTATTTAATTATTACAGAAAGCTGATCGCACTGCGAAAAGAAAAAGAGATCATCGTATACGGAACTTATGATCTGTTATTGCCGGAATCCGAAGAAATCTATATGTATACAAGAACATTGGGAGAGGAAAAACTGTTGGTGGTATGTAACTTCAGTGAAAAAGAAGTAGCAGTAGAGATTCCGGAGGAATTCCGCAAGGGAAGTTATCTGATCGCAAACTATCCGGAAGGAGAAATCAAAGAACAGATGACGATTCGCCCGTATGAAGCATTTGTGCTTGAAAAATAAAAGGAAACTGTGAGGGTATTGAACAGTTATAATAAGAGATGAAAGAAAAGGTCGCTGTGTTTACAGAAAAACGTGAATGCAGCGATCTTTTTGCGATTGCAGAAAATAAATATAGAACAGAAGTCAGTCTGTACAAAGACAAAAAAATAGTGCAGGAAGCGGGACTTGAACCCGCACGATATTGCTACCACAGGCACCTGAAGCCTGCGCGTCTGCCAATTCCGCCATTCCTGCACAACTTTTATTATGAAGTTTTGTTGCATCTCAACAACATAATGTACTATACATGAAAAAACACTGGTTGTCAACAGCTTTTTTGAAAAAACATAGAAAAATATAGAAAATAGAGAACTTTTATGAAATGCGTAATTGAATAATGTATTCTGACGATTCGCGGAAATTAACTGTAAAAACATTTTCTGACAGGAAACAGACAAACAAATATCGGTAACTAACACAAGTAATAGTGAAAACTGTTTTTATATTGTTTAATATAATTATAGAGAAGGTAAGGTCAATCATAGAAAAAGTTTTGCAGAAATGAAGGGAGGAAGCTTTATGATGTGGAAAAAAGTTATTAGCATGCTGCTGGTCGCAGCTATGCTGGCGATGCCTATAGGCTGTGGAAAGGACGGAAACAAGGATAAAGATACAACTTCAGGAGTAGAAACGACAGATATCGGAGACGATTCTGCCGAAACGGATGCTCCGCCAAAAACACCGGTACCAAAGGAGGACAAAGAAACCAAAGAATCAGATAAAGACACGGATACCGAGAACGAAACAGATTTCTCGGACGATGATTATGAACCGGCACAGGTTACGAAAAAAGAATATGAAAGTATGTCTGCTCAGGATCTGATAGATCGTATCAAAGACGTGAAAAATATCACAGAAGACGAAGCACTGGCACTCTATTCTACATATGCTTATACAAACTATACAGAAGACTTTTATAGCAGAGAAGAAAATATTACCGATGAGGCTTTCAAAATCCTCAAGGATGATGGCTGTAAGATTCCATATACCACAACAATCAGGGATAACATGCTCCACAGTGAAAATGCCAACGTTCGCGCCTATGCATTCACCACGATCGGAGGCCTGTTTGGCACAAGCAGTGAGGAAGAAAAGATGGCAGAAGAAGTACTGGCCAAGGAAACAGAACCTGTAGTATTATTTGCCGCTTTAAGAAGTCTTGGAGGTGCCGTGAGCAATCCGGCGGTTGCAGAGTTCGTTTTGGATATGACCGAGCACGAGAATGCCAATGTCCGGAAACAGGCAGCCCTTGCTATAGGATCTGAATGGGCTATGGGTATTGACGGCATGGTAGATGCCATTCTCAAACTGATGGGGGATGAGGATGAGGAAGTAAGAACGTGTGCATATAAGTATGCCGGAAGACTCCACGATGACCGGGTGATCGATCCGCTGGAGGAAGTTCTGAAGGACAGCAGTCTGGTTCGGTTCCACGATGCGTGCATCACTTCCCTGACCTATATGTGGTATGATTACCCAAGCCATAGATATACCAATGAAAGGGCATATCGCATAACAATAGATTATCTGTCACAGAAGCCACGTAACGGAGATATTCCATATTGGACAACGGTTGGCGCATTCAGAAGTGCTTCCAGCATGGGAACCAGCTATGAAGACTGGAAGAAAGAAGCCACCTATTTTGATGAGGCAGAAATTAATAACCTGATGCTGGATATCGTAGCGGATCAGGATGCAGACAGAAGAGGAAGAGAAATCGCAATGAAATATATCATGGAGCGTGGAGACGATGCTTCAAAAGAAAGCTTAAAGAATATCATGGAAAATATGACCGAGGATGATCCGGGGCAGTTCCTGATGTCCCACACCTATGAAGCTTTGATAAATAAAGAGTAACTATTCAGTAGCCACTGTCCCGCGAGGCGTTTTGGTATGAATACACCAAAATCCCATCACCAAAGGTGATTTTAAATGAATTTTGAATCGTAACTGTGAAGGTACTGAACGGTTACAATAAAGAATAACAGATTACCACATGGGCAATCTGTTCGCAGTACATCGGGAGGGTTCATCCCTCCCGATCTATCTTAGGTGCGCTCGAAATCTTTTATAAAGGGGGAAACATGTGTGAAAAATAAAAATATATTGCTCAGAGCCCTTCTTACAGGAATGCTCTGCATTACATCGCTGACCATATTTACCGGATGTATTGACAAGAAAGACGGAGACGGCATGGTAAATGGAAGGACGGCGGATGGAGAACTTCCGGAGAATGGGGATGCCGAACCGGTTCCCATCAAAGCCAACAAGGCCGGAAAACCGGAAATAAAAGACAGTTCCACTACAGAGGAACCGGAACAGCCGGAAGAACCGGAGACTACTCCAAAACCGGAAAAGAAAGAAGAGACAGAAGAACAGAAAGCAGAGAAGTCTCTGGAAGCTTTCCGCCAGAGCATGGAAGGAACCCTTCAGAACTTTGGAGTGGCCTTTCTTGGAGAAGTGGATGAATCCTATACAGACCGGATACCGGAATGGATCGAAGAAAATTTCCCGGATCTTTCGGAGAAATATCCGTTTGTAAAGATGATTCCTGAAGAAAGAATCATTGGAAACGAAATCGGACAGCTGTTTTGCGTTGTTCCGAGAAGCGGTGATGATCCGGTGGAGATCATAGAACAGAGGATGAACTTTGAGACTTTTGAGATGGATGAAGTAGGGCAGTTGTATTCCTCCGAGACCGGAGAACCATATCTTGTGATGTGTAACGGAGTGGGAGGATATGCTACGGCTATGATCTCCATGGGAACAGAAGCCGGCTACCAGGCAGACTGGTATCCCATGATGGATATGCTTGGACGCGTGGCAATCCCTGTCACCGAGTCGGATGAGCCCCAGGCTAAGGATTTTACGGATTATGCCGCCTGCGGTGCCAGCAGATTTATGGAGATGTCAGTATGGAGCTGAAAGAAAAAGATCTGGCAGACACTAGCTGGGAACTTCAGATAGCGATGGGAAGTACGGATAGTTATGGAAACTATTTTCTGGAATTCCGAAAAGGTGGGAAATTACATATTTCCTGGTGTGAAAGAGAATATGGCGTGGACGAAGAGGACTATGATGATACAGAAACAGAGGCTTATGAAGGAACCTGGAGCTGTTCCCAGGAGAAGGGGAGAACGTATCTGACAATGGAGGCGACACGAACCGGTGGCGAATGGTATCAGAAGGGTGAAGATCCGGTTAGCTGGTCAGAAACATTCTGTGTATATTCTGTATACAGCGGCTCGGGACTGCTTCTGGAAAATGAGACAGAAAACGCCAGCATGCCGTCCAATCAGAATGATACACAGCTTCTGGAGGCTATCAGGACCTATGGATGATGTTTCGAGAAACCGACATGATAAAGATTCAGAGAGTATATAAAGAATGGAAGGAGGGATAGCGATGAGTAGTGTAAAAAATGGTAAGAAGAAAGATATAAAAATTATTCTATTGGGTATTCTGGTGGGACTTGTTGTGTGTGGCGCAGGAATTTCTGGTGTGGTCTCAAGCCGGATAGCAAGCCATGAGTATAAAAACAGTACGGATATTCGGGAGGTTTCGGCTGTTGTCGGATATTGCAGAGAAGTCGTAAATAAAGACAAGGATGAGGATGGATATCATCGTGAAAGAGAACTACGGGAATACAGAGTGAAAGTCACTTTTGAGATCGATGGAGAAACCTACCAAGACAGAGACACCGTATACTGCTGGAACGATGAGGAGATCAATACAGGGGACGAGATCGACGTGGAAGTTTACAGAACGTCAAAAGGAAAATATAAGATTGCGCCGGACAGAGATCCCCTGGAATTCTTGTTCTGCTGTGTAGCTATTATCCTTGGGGCAGGTTTTGCAGCGATCTTCATAGCCGAGATGTTCAAGAAAGAACCGGAAAACGGTGAAGAATCAGAAAAAAAGAAAAATAAGGATAAAAATACCGACAAATGGAATTAAAGGAATAAAAATATACGGCCAATTATAGATAACATGAAATGGGAGGCGACATATGGGACTATCAGATGCATCGTGGTTTGCTGCAACAGTTGCCATTTTGTTAGGGATTTATATCGGTGAACGGATACTGGATATCGATTTTTCTGTTTTTCTGGCAAAAAACCGGAAAAAGGGGAAAATAAAAAGAATGATGGAACAACGCGGCGATACCACTCTTCAAAAGTCAGGGATACGCCGTGATATAAGGAAAGCCTTCGAGAGAATCCTGATCCCCCTTGAAAAAGCAGATAAAAACAGACTTCCCTCAAGAATGGATATGACTTTTCGGAAAAATATCGTAAGACAGATTGATCGACTGAATCAGCAGAAGCTGTGCCGTGAGATTCTGATGACAGACGTGGAAACTCAGCCGGACAATGATTTTGAACGCTGGAACAATGATGGACGAGAATGGAGAGAATCTATCATCAAGTGCAGTGCTCTGGAACGTCTGATTTCCACTGAAGATGGGAAAATCCGTTATGAGAATTATCGAAAACATGCCTATCTTCGGATCCTTCAGTCTCGGCATATCCGAAACTCAGATCGTGTCCAGAAGAAAAAAAGTTATTATTCCACCGTACAGAAAATCATCTGTCCATCCTGTGGAGCGTCGGTGGAACTGACCGGTCAGCAGGTGGTCTGTGAGTACTGCGGAGGTGTGATCCGAAGCGAGTTTTATGACTGGCAGACGGAAAGATTTGAGGTATATGAGCGAATAGGAACAAATCTTCAGCGTGCATTGCTTTTGGCAGGGGCTATGGGAATCGTGTATGTCTGCGTATTTTTGTGCCTGTATATGATCGAGGATACAGAAGTTTCCCTGACAGCCGGTGTTGGTGCAGCTCTTCTGGTTTTTGGGCTGATCCTGGTATCCAATCAGTTTTTCCGAAACAGACAGGAAAAGATGGCGGACTCCATAGTAAGATACTCGGAGAATTATCTCAGGTCCTGTATCGGTGATGCCATTTATAACGAAACAGAATCGGATGAACTGATGGATTATGGAATCGGAAATATCACATTAAAGAAAGTGGTCAACACAGAAGATATTACAAAAATAAAAGTAAAAGTCTGTGCAAGCGAGACCTATTTGCCAGATAGAAGAAATCCATATACGAAAAAAGTGAAGCGAACACTTATCATGCAAAGAGCCCGTTACCCGGAAAGAAGAAGAGAAGACGGCGTTTTCTTCATGGAGAAAGAATGTCCATCCTGTGGAGCCAACTTTGTACCGGATGAGAATCATTGCTGCTCCTTCTGTGGATATAGCTTGAAG